>Ga0194129_10000359_pt1 | contig 90753 bp, 90 predicted proteins | sample TA2KigCa35mmetaG_FD_150862 | JGI IMG/M metagenome (GOLD analysis project Ga0194129, IMG submission 150862) | Freshwater microbial communities from Lake Tanganyika, Tanzania - TA2015038 Kigoma Deep Cast 35m | ecosystem: Environmental > Aquatic > Freshwater > Lake | place: Tanzania: Lake... | reverse complement strand
TGTGTGTGTGTGTGTCTCGCCTATGATCCTGGCGAATCCCCTTCTACAAGCGTGGAACATGATCGGCACGCATGCTGTCCGTCGAATCGCAGCATCCTGAGTCGGTCTGACAGCTCGCCTGGTTCTCTTGCTGCGCCGGAACCCGCGAGCCATGGACTCAACCCTGCTCGGCCTGACGGACGTGCTGACTTCGGTCTTCGTGTACCTCTGCGCGAAGGACTTCGTCGCGGTGGGCGTGGTTAGCAAGGGCAGTCACTAAGGAGCCGCGGGAGACCTGAGGGGTCTGCGCCGAGGGCTGGTCGGTCTGTGCGCCTCGACCGCGGCGAAGCGGATCGCGGCCACCGCGAGCATCTCGGCGGCGTGGAAGGATCGGATGCTTCTGAGGTGGATGAATCGCGTCGTCTACTCGGCCTTGAGGCTGCACGCCTTCCCGAACCGCATGGGCACGAACTTCGCTGCCTGGAGGCGGCACTTTGCGGTGGGCCTCGCCGGGATTGATCCGCCTGCTGGAGACTCGGACCTTCTGCGGCTGGGGGGTCCTCCAGCGTTTGCACAGAAGTGAATTTACTTGGCATCTCTACAGCCAACGCTCTCCTGAGCAACTCATTTTTAGCCCCTTTATCGTCAAGAGAGACGTGGTGTAGAGCTGTCCTAGGACTTATGAGACGCTCTTTCAGGACCAAAAATAAGGGGGACTCGCAGCTCAGTGAGGCCTTTTTTTTTCGCGAGCGTGCTTGCCCGCCCGAGCACGCGTTCACGCCGCAGGGAGAGCAATATGCCGCTTCAGCTCAAATGGCGCCGGCGAAGGCTTTGGCGCTGTGCTCCGATTGGACGCGAGAACGCTTCCGCCTCCCGCCGTCGCCCTACCCTGACGACTACGTCGCTCAGTGGGGCAGCTTCGGGGTGCGACCGAAGGTGCTCCTCCTGGGGATCAACCCCGGTGGCAGGAGCTCGGGGAAGCGCAACGCGGTCGACGCCGAGCTCTTGCCCGCCTGGGAGGCCTTCCGCGCCTGCGGGAGGAGAGAGGTCTTCGAGGCCGCGCAGCTCCTGCACCTCAAGCACCTTTCGCGCACGAGCTACTGGCGCGACCACGTGCGGCCCGTGCTCGAGGCCCTGCGCGTGGAGCCGAGGACCGTCGCGCTCTGCAACTGCCTGCCTTACCGCACGCCCGACCTGCGGTGGTCAGCTGAGACGCGCCTCGCGGCGGCCGAACACGTGCGGGAGCTCGTGGGTCTCCTGCGCCCGCGACACGTCGTAGCTATGGGTTGCTTCGCCGCCTCGATCGCGAGAGCCTCGGGGCGACCCGCCGACGCGACCTGGACTCGCGGCTGGCGCACGCCGCGAAACGACTGGCAGAGAGCGCGCACCGCGCGAGTCCTCAGGACTCTGCAGCGGCGCTGACGCGCGCGCGAGCTTCACCAGGGGCTCTTGCTGCTTCCCGCGAGCTCGAAGGGCCAGCGGAACTGCAGCGCCGAGCCCGTGCCGACCTGCGGGTTGAAGGGGTGCGTCAGCTCGGAGCCTCGGCTGACGCAGGTCGCGTCGGGGTTGAGCGCGCCGCAGTCGCAGGCGGCGCGGAAGAAGGGCGCCGCGACGGTGTTCTGCAGGGAGTGGAGGGGCGCGTAGCCCCCCGGCGTCACCTGCACGTACTTGGCCCCCTGGTCGTCGGCTTCCGCGAAGAGAAAGGACCCGCGCGTGGGGTCGACCGGTGGCAGAAAGGGGTGGCCGTCCATGGAGAGCTTTACCAGACCTCACAGATTTTTCTTCCGCCTATGATGCGTGTCACACCAGCACCTCGCCGAAGCCGAGGATCGTCAAGACCTCGGAAGGCATGCCGAGCCTGCGGCGCACGCACCGGAGCAGCGTCACGAAGGGCCACGGATCGCCGAGGCCCTGAAGGTAGAGGCGGGAGCGCTGCTCGCCCCAGGACGCGTGCAGGCGCCCGCGGTCGCTGAAGACGAGCCAGCAGCTGGCGCGACCCACCGTCTTGCGGAGCAGGCGGCGCAAGGACGCGGAGGAGGGCTCGATGACGAAGCGGCGCGCGTTCCTCTCCGGAGGCGGCGGATCCGCCGTGGCCTCGCAGCGCCACCACACGTCGCCCGCGAAGCTCAGCACCAGCTCCTCCACGCTCTGCGGCAGCTCCAGGCGACCCACCAGCCGTCGCAGCGCGACGGCCACGGAGGGCTCGGCGCCGACCGGCTGCAGGCCCAGCGTCAGGCGCCCGCTCGGGAAGACGGCCACGGGGATCTTGAGCAGCAGGCAGGCCCAGAGCAGCATGCGCTTGAAGAACTCGATGGAACCGCGGAAGACGGAGGAGTGCCGGCAGCGCAGCTCGCGCAGCAGCGCGGAGCCGGCGGCGCCGTCCAGCTCGACGGAGGGCACGCGGAGCATCTCCGGCGCCAGGATGAGGCTGTGCGCCCGCCGCGAAGTCCGGTAGCCGTGCTCGATGAAGCTCACCACGGAGTCGAAGGCCGCGTGCGTCAGCTCCCGCGCGGAGAGCAGGTGTCGCAGCTGCCCGGGCACCCGCGGCGACGCGCAGCGAAGCTTCATGGTTCTTTGATGAAGCTGCGCGGACCCGCAAGTACAAAGATGACGGAGCGCGTGGACCTGCGCCGGAGCGCGTGCTACCCCTACCCGGCCGCCTTCGACCAGGGCTCCGATCAGTCCTGCGTGGCCCAAGCCTTCGCGCTGGCCGCCTACTGCCTCAAGGCGGAGGCGCGCTTGCCGGCCTTCCCGAAGAGCGGCGTCGGCTTCCCCATGCTCTCGGAGATCTTCTCCGACGCGCTGGCCGAGTCGCACGACCCGGCCCGAGGCACGAGCTTCCACGCGATCATTCATCGCTTCCTGGCCCGGCACCACGACGACCTGCGCGCCCTGGGCTGGCGCATGCTGCGCGTGGCCAACGACGTGGCGGAGGCGAAGCGCCTGCTGCGCCAGGGGGCGCCCCTGGTGGTCGGCTACCAGGTCAACGCGGCCACGGCCGCCTTCCACGCTTCGCCGGCGCTCTGCGAGCGCCACGGGTACCTGCTGCCTTCCTTCCGCTCGGACCCGCGCGCTGTGTCCGCTCACGCTGTCGTCTTCGTCGGCTTCGACGACGCGGTCGGCTGCTTCCTGGCCAGAAACTCCTGGGGGGAGAGCTGGGGCGTGGACGGGCACTTCCTCGTGCGCTACGAGGATTTCACCTTGCGCGAGCATTTCACGGACGCGGTGGGCTTCGAGCGGGGCGCCGCATCTTCTCCCTGACGCGGCGCCCGCGCTCTCTTTGGGTCTACCGCAGCCTCGAGCCTTCGCTCGGGCACAACGGCTCCGCGGCGAAGAAGATCGTCGTCTGGTGCGCGCCGAGCATGGAATTCCACAGAGCCACCGACATGTTGCGCGCCAAGACCGCGTTAGGGTGCAGGCAATCCAGGTGTTCGAGGAGCTCGTCGGAGAGCTCCGCGTCGCGCATGAAGCGGTGCATCTCCACGCGGAAGTCCGGCGCTCGGTTCTCCCTCTGGAACGCGGAGACCTCTTCCTCCAGGACTCGGTTGTACTCTGCGGCGGTGAGCGCCCAGCCAGCGGCGGCGTTCCAGCGCACGGGGCTCAGCGGCAAGTGCGACAGCTCGAAGAGCAGCCGACATCCGAGGCGAGTGCGGAGCATCGTCGAGAGCCGCTGCAGGCGCTGCGGGAGCGCCAGCACGTTCAAGTAGACCCGCCCTCCCAGGCGCGACGCGACGGCTCGCAGCAGCTCGCGGAACTGAGCCCTGAAGAGAGAGGGGGGAGTGGATCCGGAACCGTCCGAGAAGACGACGTCCGCGAGGCCCGCGAAGAGCGTCACGACTTTCCACTCGCGTCGCTCGCCCGGGAGCAGCGCCCCGTCGAGGTAGGCGACCTGGCGAAGGACTCTTCTCATGTTCGCCCCGTCGACCGCAGCGTTGAGGCGGCACACCTCGACGTCGCGGCCCTGACATCCTGCGTCCGAGGTGTGCACGCCAGGTCTGTCGCCCAAGGAGAAGCCAGCCAGGCGGGCGTTGCCCGCGAGCTCGCGCATGAGGTTCGGCATGGTAATCGCCCCGGGATCGCCGCCCGCCGAAAAGCTGCGCCCGCGGTACTCGACGATGTCTCCCTCCATGCCGAAGCCAGCCGTCACGCTGTCTCCCAAGGCCAGGACGAGCCCCACGTCATCCGGACGCAGGTCTGACGCGTTCGCAGGGGGAGACCTGCGCGGAGGCAGCGGAGCGCACGATCGAAGCGCGGCAGCCGCCAACGCCGAGAGCGAGACCAGGGCGATCTTCGTCGCCGCCGCCGAAGAAGCCATCCAGCTGGAGGAAGCGTGGGGGGCCGGACTCTAGGAACGAAGAGCGAAGCTGTGCCTAGGTGACGTCTTCGGGATGCACCGACGAGATTCTGCGATCGGAGCCTCAAGGCGTTTTTTTTTCTCGCGAGTGCTGGAGCTGCAGTGGTCCCGAAAGTGAAGCGAGGCCTGGGCGCACTGCTTACGTCGAGCAAATCTGGAGACGCGGCCCTGTCCCAGAGAAGTTCTGCGTCGGGCGTTACGCCAGGGTTGATTTTACAGGCGCTCACGGCGGACGGTCGTCGCAAACCGCTCTTCAGAAGACTTCCGATCCCCAGGCGGCGCGCAAGGCGTGTGCGTCGCGCGACTCCAAGAAGTCCAGGAACTCGAGGGCGCGGGCCCGCGAAGTGCGCCCGCGGTAGGCCTGCCCCTCGCAGAGGACCCGGAGCTCGGCGCCCTCGCGCGCCACGAGCTGCGCGAGCGCCGTGAGGTCGTAGCCCATGGTGCCGAGTGAGCGCGCTCGCCACGGCACGCGCCGCAGCAGGCCCACGGGACAGCCGCGCCGGAGCAGGTGCGTGCGGCTCATCTCTGGCCAGGCGTAGCGCCGGCAGCCGGCGCAGTGACCCCTCGTCAGGCGCAGCGGCCTGCGCCCGCACTCCACGCACTGAGACGCGTAACGCCTCGGCAACGCGCCCACGAGGTGGCTTGCCTCGCGCGAGGCGTTCCGCAGGCTCGCTCGAGAGCGTGCGCCGCAGAAGGACTGCTGGAGGAGCACCGCCAGGGCCGCCTCGCGGAGAGCCATACTAGGCGAAGGGGACGAGGGGGTAGCAGCGGGGGGCCGGCAAGACGTACTGGTGATGTCCCTGCTCGAGGTTGCTCTTCCAGACGGCCCACGCCTTGGCGCGAGCGCTCCCGTCGTAGTACAGCTTGACGTCCTCGTCGGGCAGCGGGTGCTTGTTCAGCAGGTCGTCGGCCTGCTTCAGCGCCACGGAGGCGGCCTGCGCCAGGCGCTTCGGGTCCTGCGGCGCGGGCCACAAGCCGAGGCCGTTGCGCAGGTTCGTCCAGCTCGGCAGGCGCTCGACCGTGGGCGTCTCTTGCAGGCGCCCGTAGCTGTCGAAGAGCACGAGGAAGAAGAGGGTTTCCACCCGCAGAAACTCCAGGACCTCCTGTGCCGTGCCCGGCGGAAAGGGGATGCGCGCGGAGGCCCTGGAGACGGCCCCGTCGACGTGGCCGGCGGCGTGGCGCAGCCAGGCCTCCCACATGCGCTGATAGACGCTCTCGGACACGAGCGTCGTGGCCGGATTGTACGCTCCGGACCACTGCGAGTCCATGACCTCTCCGTCCTTGAGCTGCCACCACGCCTTGCGCTTGAGCTCGGCGCTCGTCTTGAGCGCGTCCTCGGCCGCGCGCACGGCCGCCTTGAGGATGGCTTCCTGAGCCGCTTTCATCTCGCTCGCCAGCGCGCGCGCTTCGGCCACGGTCGCGTCGCCGAAGACCGTCATGGTCAGCTCGTACCAGGCGTTGCCGTGGATCTCGTCCGGCCCCGGCACGCAGGGCCGCTTGGCCAGCACCGGAAGCAGGCTCGGGTCCTCCAGCAGCGGCGTCAACTTGAGCTTCAGCGCCAGCAGCCCTTCGCGCGGCGCAGCCCGGCGGACGGCCGCGCCGTTTCGCGGCAGGCCCCACCTGTCGTGGCGATCGAGCCACGATTGGAAGCTCGCCCTCCAGGGGGGCAGCGCGCAGAGCGCTAGGAGCGGCACCGCGGCGGCCGGGCTCGTCGGCGCCGCCTGCAGCTTCTCCAGCGCGTCGCACACGGAGCGCTTGCGCCGCTCCGCCTCCGTGGCCTCCGGAGGCGTGGCGGCGGCCCGCGCGAGGAGCTGCTTGCGCCAGCGGCGCCAGTGGGCTACGTGGGGCGCGATGGCCTCGGCGCAGGAGTGCAAGTCCGCCTCGCCGGAGAGCACGATCTTCTCCCGCATCTCTGGCTCGGTGCCCGTGACGCTCAGCCTCTCCGTCGCCTTGGGGATGCAGTAGTTGTTGACGCGCGCGTCGTAGGCTTCCTTCGCGGCCTGGCGGCAACGGCGGTAGTCGTCGGCTCTCAGCGCCGAGCCCTGGCTGCGAGCGGCCTGGAGCTCTCCGTCGCGCAGCTGCCCTTGCAGCTCCTTCCAGGCGGCCTGCAGCTCGGCGGGCTCGGTCGCGGCCAGGAGCCTGGCCAGCGCGTCCTGGCCGTCCGTGCGACGCGCGATGGCTTTGGAGCAGCTCTCCTCGGCCGCGGCCTCGGTGCTGGCCACGGCGGAGGCGAGGCGTGCGCCCCAGTCCCGCCGGTTGGCGTCAGCCCGCGCTCTCGCGACTCCCCCACTCGCGTCCCGCAGGAGCTTCAGCGCGACGTGCCCCCCCACTTTCTCCAGGCACCCCGCGAGCAGCGGGTGGCCGTTCCAGGTGGCGGAGGTGCCCCGGAGGCGCTCCTTGCGCACGCGCAGGTCCAGGAGGCGCACGAGCTCGTCCGTGGTCGCCGGCTCGGAGGGCGCCAGCTTCAGCGCGTCCCTGAAAACGCCGCGACAGCTCTCTTCGCGGAGCTCCCTGCCGGCGGCGCGGAGCCGCGCGGCGCATCTCACGTCGTGCGGCGAGCTTCCCAGGCTGGCCTCGAGCACGCGCAGATCCTCCTCGTCAGGGAGACCCTTGAGCACGCGTCGCACGACTTCCTGCTGAGCCGTTCCGTCGCAGGCGCGCGCCAAAGCGCTGCGCGTGGCGGCGGTGAGCGCTTTGCCCCCGTGAGTCCTGTGGTGCTTGGCCACTACCTCCCCGACGCGGCGCTGGGCCTCGGGCGCGAGGGGCTGCTTCTCCACGCAGCGCAGCAGCGCCTCCCGCGCGTCGGAGCTGACCTGCGCGGCCGCCGCCGTCATGGCACGCGCGGCCGCTTCCGGCGAACCCGTCATCAGCGTCTCCTTGGCGCCCCTCGGGAGTCCCTCCGAGGAGGCGGCCCGCTGGCGGCAGCGCAGAGCCTCCACCCCCTGACGGAGGGTGGCCAGCGCGGCCTTGCAGCCACCGACCTTGGGCGACAGCGCCTGGAGGTGAGCCAGTTCCGCCCGGACGTCGTCGTCGCTCGCGCGCAGCGAGGCGTCTCGCAAAGCCCGCAGGCCGTCCAGCGCCTCCGGGGACGTCGAGCACGCGCCTCCGGGCCGGAGCTCCGCTTCCACGAGGCGGGTTGCCTCGCGCAAGAGGCCCGGCGGGGCTCCGTCGGGCGGGGCGCTGCGCCGTTTCTCTCCTGACATCGATACCTTTACTGACGGTGTTCCGACGACTGCGCCGCGGCACTGGGGAGGAAGGCCCCCCCGCAGGCTGGTTGTAAAAAAAATGCAGACTCGGGCGACGCTGCAGGAGGCGCAGGAGCCTCCCGCCTTCGCCTGCGTGAGCGCGCCTTCCATCACCTTCCAAGCTCCGCCTCACCTCGCGGCGGCCGCCGAGCGGGGCGCGCTCACCGAACGACAGCTCAGCACCGTCCGCCTCGCCTGCCAAGCCCTGCTGCAGCCACCGCACGCCTTCTTCCTGGGCGACGGACCCGGCTGTGGGAAGACCCGCGTGCTCGCGGGCGTGGCGGCGTGCCAGGAGCTGCCGGTGGTCTGGCTCGTCCCGAACGCGCAGCTGGCCCGCCAGGCCCTCGCAGAAGCGGAGTCCATGGGCCTCGCGCTTCCCTCCTCGCTGCACGTACGCTCCTACGCGCAACTCGGGGCCTTCGAGGCTCCGCCGGCCTTCGTGCTGCTGCTCGACGAAGCTCACCTCTGCCGCCACGCGTGCGGCACCTCCGAGCGCGCGGCGCTGCTGCAAGAGCGCGCGGCCGCCGTGCTCTACAGCACCGCCACGCCCGCCTCCGACGCGGCCTCGCTGGGCTACATGTCGCGCCTGAGGCTCTGGGGAGCAGGCACGGGCTTCGCGGACTTCCCGAGCCTCCGACGAGCCCTCGGCCGCTGGGGCGCGGGGGCCGCGGAGCTGCTGGCGCTCGACCTCAAGCGCCGCGGACTCTACACGTGCGTGCGCCTCCCCGAGGTCCCGGTGGAGCGCCTCGAGGTGGCGCTCGAGGAGCCCTCGCGGCGAGTCTTCGACGCCTGCGCGGAGGCCTGGCGCGACTCGCAGGCCGCGGAGTTGCGGCGCCTCTTCTTCGCGCGCCTCGTGCCCGCGCTCAAGGCGCGCGCGCTCTCGCGGCGCTGGCGGCAGGACCTGGCGTCCGGCTTCGCGATCGTCGTGGTCGTGCAAGGGACCGGCGCCGCCGCGGAGGCGGACGCCATGACCCTCCGCTGCTGCCGACAAGCGGGCGTGGTCGCGCCGGGAGCCTTGCCGCTGGACGCGCTCGACGAAGCGGCCGCGGCGCTGCACCCGGAGCCGACCGGGGAGGTGTCGGGCCGCCAGGTCAGAGCGCGGGGAGGGGCCCCGGGCAACGCCAAGTCCCTCGAGGCCTTTCGCGACGGGCGCCTGCGAGCGCTGACGATGAGCGCCGCCGGCACGCTCGGGCTGAACCTGACGTCGCCGCTGCCGATTCGCCTCTACGTGCTGGAGATGCCGTGGACGCCGGAGGTCCTCGCGCAGCAGCTGGGCCGCTGCCACCGCCTCAACTCGCGCTCGCCGCCGCAGTACTACGCGGTGTCTCTCCGCACCTTCTCCGACCTGCGCGTGGAGGCCTCGCTCTCGAAGAGAGGCGAGGTCTTGGGAGCGCTGAGCTGCGCGGATGCTTCTCGCTCCGTGCTGCGCGGGCTGCCGTGGAGCGCGCGCCTCGTTCGCTGGGTGACGCTGGAGATGACGACGCGCCTCCTGGCGTCTCAGCTCGGCCTCTCTGCTCCTCCGCCGCAGGCCTGCAGGGCGCCGCGGCAGGCGCAAGACTCGGAGGAAGAGGCCGAAGACGAGGAGGAGGGCGCAAAGCAGCCTCTTCGAGCAAGAGCCGAGAGCGCGCTGCTGGCCCTGCCTCGCTCCGACGCGTTCCGAGCTCCTGAGGACCTGCGGACTCGCTTCGACGCGCTGGCGCGAGCTCTGCCCAAGGATCTCCTCGCGACGTGGCTCCGCCCGCCGTGGTCCCCTCGGACCCACTCCTGGCTCCCTGCCGGATCTCGCGCGGAGGTGGAGGTCGCCGCCGCCGCGCTGACGCTGCGGGCGCGCCTGCCTCAACCGCTGGTGATCCACGTGCTGGGCTTCGCTGCGGGCGCGCCGCACTGGGACGTGGCGGGAACGCTCCAAGACCTGGGCGCTGACCTGCGGTTCCTGGACCTCGAGCAGCCGCGCGACTTCATCGACGCCTGCTCCCGGGGCAGCCTGGCCGCTCAAGAGCGCCTCGTGCAGTGCTGCCGCGAGCACGCGGAGAGGATCAGCGAGGTTCCGCCTCGCCTCCTGCGCGCGGAGGACTACGTGCTGCGCAGGCGCAAGGCCGCCGCCTACGCGTGCGACCTGACGCTTCGGAAGGAGCCGTTCTTCGTACGACTGCAGGCCGAAGTGAGGTGCACGCTGGAGCCCTCGAAGGAGCCCTTGCTCTTCGTGCACAAGCGCGGCCGGCTACTCGGCGCCGGCTTCGACGGCGAAGCGTGGAGCGCGCGCACCCCGGGCAGCGCGCGCAGCCTCGGGAGCGCGAATCGCCGCCGAGGCTACGCGACCCTCGGCCAGCTCCTGGAAGCGGAGGCCCTCGACGCAGTGCCCGTCGGAGCGCTCTGCAGATTTCGGAGCCTGGAGCACGCGGCGCTGGAGAAGCGCCGGCTGACGGCGCGGCGGCTGTCTCGCACGCTGACTTTGGCGGTGCAGGACCCTCTCGCCTACTGGGAACACAGCCTCCGCCTCGTCCTGGCCCTTCGGGACACGCGAGGCGAGCCCTTCGTCGGGCTCCTGCTCTCCGACGCGCCCTTCAGAGCTTGAGCCAGTCGAACGTGACGTCGCGGCTCTGAGGGTCTGTGAGGAACAACTCCTTTTCCTTGTCGGTCCTTTCGAAGACTACCCGCGCTCGCAGCGGCATGTCATTGAATTCGACATTCTTCCCTTCCAACGTAATATTTTGTGTGTCGCAGTTTATGCGATACGTTCCTAACAAAAACGGCCTGTCGGAGAACCACTCCTCTCGCCATCCATCGCGAGTTTTTATCAGCTTGCACAGCTCCTCCAGCTGATCAGCACTTGAGACGCACACCACGCCCACCGCTTGTCGATGCTGCGGGAGTACGGCCAGGCTGCGCAGACCGGCCGACGCGACCCCGAGCGCTCCCGCCGCACCGGCGGTCGCAATTTTTCGACCCACGCTCGTTCCGAGAGAAGTCCACGAAGGGCTTTCAGGAGGCGCCATCATGACGCTTCTGACGTACGGAGAAGCTTCATCGTAGACCTTCATCGCGTCGGCGGCTTTCTTGTCCTCTTGTGGCTGCGTCGGGCGCCTCCTCTCGGCGGCGATCGCGGCGCTCAGCTTGGCGTGCTCGGCCTGGAGGTTGCCCATAGGAAGGCTCCGTTCCCGACCGGAGAGCCGCAAGCCCTTCATGGCTTCCTCCACTTCGCGGAGCTTCCTCTGGAGGCTCTCGAGCTCCGTGGCCATGTTTCTATTATTTCAAAGTGCGCATGTACGTCCTCCCGTCCATGTAAGCGAGCTGGACGACACTATCTGCTTCTAAAACGAGGAGGCAAGGCACCAGCAGCGCCTGCGAGCCGCCGAGCTCCTCCGCTTGCAGGTAGATGAGTAGACAGTTCGGCTCGGAGATGCGCGCCATCCTCAAGCCGTAAGCCTCCATCTGGCCTGCGAACGTACTTTGACCCTCCTGTTGCAGCGTCCATTCGTTGGGGTTCATTTATCTGAACCGCCCGGCGCGGCGGCGATGCCGAAGGAATTGCGGATCTGCTCGAGCTTCTTGACGAGAGTCACCTGGATGCCGACGAAGATGAGCGCGATGGCCACCTCGCCGAAGACCTCTTCCACGTGATAGTGCGAAACGTACTTCCACGGGCAGAGGTTGAAGACGAAGGGCACCAGGTCAGCGAGCTTGCGCACGTAGATGATGGAGACGGCCGACAGCACGACCTGCAAGACGGCCACGCCCACCGCGCGCCAGAGGCGCGCGCCGGTGAAGACGCCGCGCTCGTCAGGATCCGGGTACAGCCGTTGGCACGCTGAGTCGATGAGGAGCCCTACCGGGAGGCAGATGACGGCGTAGAGCACCGCGTATTGCGAGGTCTCCAGGATGCGAGTGACGCGGTAGCAGTCCAGCGCGAGGAGCGAACCCAGGCGCTCGGCGAAGCTCTTCTCGTGCTCGACCGCGACGGGAGCCTCGGGGGAGAGGGTGGAGCGAGCGGCCATTTCTTTTTTCCGGCTCTCTCACAGAAACGGCAAGCCCAGGAGCCTGGCGGTCGAGGGCCCGGGAGGAGCGAGCTTGTCCCGCTGCTTCGGGCGGAGTAGCACGCCCTGCGAGAGGTCCTGCGCTTGGCTCTCGGCGCTCGCCGGCGTGGCTCCGGAGATGACGGCGTAGGCTTCCCGTTCGCGGGGCTCTCCCAGGCCCTGCCACAGTTGCGAGGCGAAGGCTTTGGCGCCCCCGAGGCCGCAGACCCCGGAGATCTCCGCTCGCGGGCACTTACCCTCCCAGCGCTGGATCTCCGGCGCGCGCAGGAGCTGCTGCAGCTGCGGGGCCGTGCGCGCGATCCGCTGGGGATCGCGCGTGGCGTTCGTGAAGGAGCCGCACTGCCGCGCCTGGATGTTGCAGAGCACCTGCGCCACGGCGCCCCCTTCAGGGGCGTGGGTGGGGCGGCACCAGTCGAGGCGCGCGATGGCGTAGACGTCAGTGGGTCTTACCTGGTCCGACATGCACCGCTCTCCTTTATCTCTGCGTCTAAGGCTGCGTTCTAGGGAAAGGATGTTCTGCGTCAAGGCCAGCGGCTCCGGAGGACCGTGCTTCTCCGACTGTCCGCTGGTGAGCTCCTCCAGCGCGGAGGCCTTCGGCCCTCCCCTCTGGTTCACGCTGCACACGATGGCGGCCAACTATCCGGAGATCGCTCAGGAGGCTCGACAGAGCGTCTGCGCCGCCTTCCTCGACGCACTCCCGGAGATGCTGCCTTGCGCCAGGTGCGGAGCGCATTTGCGCGAGGCGCTCACGCAGAGGAGCGTGTCGGAGGCCTGCTCCTCGCGGGAGGGCCTCGCGGCGCTCTTCTGCGACATACACAACGAAGTCAACGACCGCTCCGGCAAGGAGCGCATGGACTGCTCCTCCGTGGTAGCTCAGTACGCCCGCACACCCCTCTGCGCCACCAGGAGCACAGCCTCGGCGGCCACGCGCTCCAGCGCGGGCGGGAGCTCGAGCAGCGAGGCCGGCGCCGAGGGCGGCGCCTGCGCCTGCGCCGTGTAACCCGAGTCTCTCAGGCGCCTCTCGAGACTCCTCGCGTCAGGCGGCGGCGCCTCGAAGAGAAGTTCCGCTCCCGCCGGGATCTCGGAGGGACAGAGCAGCAGCGCGCGGGAGGGGAGAGCGCGCAGCGCGGCGTCTAGGGTGGGCTCGGCGGCGAAGACGGCCACGAGCGAGCCCTCGCAGCCGCCGTTCTCGGCGTCGTCTTCGCCGTCGAGGTAGCGGAGCAAAGAAGGGTGGAGAACCTGCTGACAGCAGCCCCCCGCCTCCTCGAGCAGCAGCCGCCGCTGAGCCTCCAGCCAGCAAGCGAAGCTCTCACGGACGTCGACGATAGGCACCGCTCGCAGCATCCAAGCCACCGCGTGCTCGCCCCGCTCGATGAGCGCCAGGTTGCGACGCACGGTCTCGACGTTGTTGGGAGCTCTCCTGTCTGGGCGCAGGCGGAGCGGCGCCCACGCGCGCCCTTCCAGCTCGAACTCGACTACCACGCGGTGGCTCCGACTGAGCTTCGGCGGCAGGCGCGCCAGCGCTCCACGCGCCGCGGCGACGCACGGCCTCCCGGCGCGCTGGAAGGGCACGAGGCGCCCGGCCTGCGAGGCCAAGAGGACGAAGCCGCGTCCGTCGCGCTTCGCCTCGAGCGCGAAGTCGAAGGACACCCGCCGCTTGAACTTGAGCGGCGGGGCCGCGTACGGGGCAGCGAGGGACACGAAGATGAGCCCGTCGCACGCGTCCGCCTCCGCGGACTCGCGCCAGGAGCGCAGCAGGTCGGAGCGGCTGCGCAGAGGTCGGTACTCCTTCAGCACGGTCCCCGTCGGCAAGCACGCGGACGCGGCGCGGAGGCGCTCGGGCAGCGGCAGTCGCCGCAGGTCTCTCGAGCCCGCGAAGAGGGCGTCGAAGACGTGCACGACGCCGTCGAGCTCCTCGCCGTCCAGGACGCAGTCGCCCCTCGGCTCCGCCTCCAGCCGCTCCCAGCCGAGAGAGGACAGCAGTCGGACGCGACCGTCCCTGACGTGGACGAGGACGCGACGCCCGTCTAGCTTCAAGGTGGTGGCGTGGAGGCAGGAGGCGCGCAGGCTCTGCCGCGTGAGAGGCTCCACTCGCGAGAGCATGCTCCACAGGAGGCGCGCCTCGTCGTCCACGTTCTCTTCCTTCTCTGCGGGGGCTTCCATGGGTCAGGAAATGACGCTGCACTTCTGGCTCTGCTGGGTCGCCGAGCGAGAACGCAGCTTGAGCCGAGGTCGCAAGCCGAGCGACGAAGTAAAGCTTGAGATCTGTAAACCGTCTGAGGATGTTTGGCGTCTTCGGAGCTCCGAGCACCACGAAGGACCGCACCCCGGCACCGACAAGGACGAAGTCTCCGGGCCGGGCCTCGCCCGAGCCGAAGCCGGCCGAAGCGAAGCAGAAGTCGCAGCAGAAGTCGAAGGCCAAGGACGCTCCTAAGCAGCGTGTAAGCACCTCCGATAAGCTCGAGAAGGGGGGCCACGACGGAGCGGCCCCTGTACCGACACCTCCGCCCGCGGCGCCCGCGGCGAAGACGCCTCTCCCTCACCGCCAGGCGTCGCCACCCAAGCGTCTACCCAAGGAGGCGCATTCTCGGACCGTCCACTCTCGCCCCGAGCGATCTAAGAGCGCCGCCAAGAGTCCCAGAAAGAGGCGCCTTTCCGGCATGGGAGGCGTGCTGCAACTCATGTCTCGGCGGGCCGCGGAGCGGCGCCACCGGCCCGCGCCCGGCGGCGAGCCGACGCCTGCCCAAATCAAGGCTTTCGGAGACGCCATCCTCCGGAGGCTGGAGGAGATCGTGCCCCAGGTCTACAAGGCCAAGCCCGACGGCAAGCGGACCATCAAAGAGCGAGACGTGCGAGCCGCGCTGGGCAAGTCCAGCGCTCTCGTGCCTCCCGTGGAGCACCTGCCCTCTCGGCACTGCACTCGGAAGCTGATGGACGCCGGCGCCGTCGACTGCTTCTTCTTCCCTCGAGCGACCTTCCGCAAACTCGTCAAGAGCCGGGAGAGCAAGGACAAGCGCCTACGTTGGACGAAGAAGTCCATGGCCGTCTTGCAGCACTTCGTGGAAGCGGAGAAGCTGGCGAGTCTCTGACCGGGGCGCCGCAGGATCACTCCCAAAGCGCGAGCACCGCCGCGAGGACGGCGACCAGCACCGCCAGCGCGCGGGCAAGCCACGGAGCGGGATGCGAGCCTTGCGACTCGACGCCTGACAGGACGTCCCCTCGGAGTGGCGCGCTTCGGACGCCCGTGAGGTCCGGCAGCCGGGCGGTGAAGGGGTCGTCAGCGCGCAGCGGCCTGGGCGAGGCGTCGCCTGGAAAGCGCACCAGGACTTGCCTGAAGGCCACGGTGGCGTTCACCAAGCCGATCTCGTCCGCGTGGTCGTACATGGAGACGTTGAAGAAGCCTCCGAGCACGGAGGGTACCACGCTCGGAGGGTCTCCCGGCCCCCTTCCGGCGACGAGTCGCACCGTCGGGACGCGGTACCCCCACTCGGGTCCCCAAGAGTTCCGGCAGATCCACACGGCGGCGCTCCTGCGGGAAACGTCGCGCTTGTCGGAGACCCAGGGGTCGTAGTAGCCCACGATCAGCACCGCGTGCTTCACGGCGGTGCGAGACACTGAAGCGGGTGAGTAGACGGGAGCCTCGCCCACGCGACGCACGACCTTGCCGTTGGCGCCCGCCAAGCCGCGGATGGCCTCGGAGTTCACGCCCAGCACGCCGCACAGGGGCCCGATGCGACGGAGCTCCTGCTTGATGGCGCGCACTCGCTGCTCCAGAGGCACGTCTTCCCCGCTCACCCGAAAGGGCTCGGAAGGGAAGTAGCGCGGGAAGGGCGCCGCGGCGCAGGGGATGCAGCTCACGGTGCCAGCGCTCACCGAGGGCCGCTCGCCCGGCTTGCAGGGTCGACAGGTCCCCAGGAAGCGGCCTGCGTTCTGCGCGCAGATGAGATCGTCCGGCACCACGCTCTGCTTCGTGTCTTCGCTGTTGTCGTACTTAAAGAGCTGCTCCAGCACCGTGCCCTCGCGCCCCACGATGGCGAAGGCCTCGGCCAGGTCTCCCCCGCGGCAGCCGCACATGCGATCCTGTCGATCGTAGCAGGAGAGCAGGTACTGTACGGACATGTAGGAGGGCGTGAAGAAACGGTGCAGGCGGCGGTACGCCAGCTCCGTGGCGTACTGCAGCGCCTCGGCGATGCCGAAGGCCCAGCAGGAGCCGCACTTGCCCTGGCGGTTGGCCACTTGCAGCAAGCCGGAGGTGATGTACGTCACGAACTTCTCCGCTTCGGGCGCCAGGTCTCCGCTGGAGTTGCGCGCAAGGTCCTGCGGCGTGGGCAGCGCAGAGGTGCTGAAAGTGGTGCTGTAGGTCAGCTGCACGCCGGTGGCGGCGTCCGTGACGACTCCCAGGTCCTCCGCGTAGCCAGCGCAGGACGCCATGCGGATTTGTCTAAACGAGGGAGACTCTCCTCGCTGGCGTCGGGCGCCCTCGAAAAAAGACGCACGATCTCCGAGGCGATCTCCAAATGGAAGAAAGCTACGTGGACTGCGCGTCGGAAGCAGCCGGGTATCGCTGGGCTTCCATCTGCGCGGCTCTCACGCCTCGCCTGCTGCTCGCGCCTAGGTCCGACCCAACGCTCTTCCGCACCCCTTGGCGCGGACCGGACAGCCTCGTGCTCAGGGTACGCGAGCGCATCGACGGCCTCCCGCCGAGCGGCCGCGGCTGGGCTTCCGAGTTGACGCGGAGCGCCCTCGGCTCCTACCCTTTGGGCCCGGAAGAGGCGCTGCTGGCTGCCTACGCGCTCTGCCGGCTGCTTGGAGGCCTGGGCACCGTCGCGCAGCTCTGCGCCCCTCTCGCGGTCCTGTGCCGAACCCCTTGGAGGCCCTCGACCTGGCTTCGCCCTTGCGGGAAGTGTCTCTTCGGCGCGCTCCGATTCGCGGAACTCGGTCCGCGCGACGGCTCCCTGCGGTTCTTCGAAGAGAAGCTCCGCGATCTGCTGCTCGGCTCAGTCGCTGCGTTCTTGCTCCCTCCCGAGCTACTGGCCGTCCACGTCGCCCTCTGCTCCTGTCTGGGGCTCGCGGCGCGCCTGCGCCCCCTGCTGCGCCGTCTGAGCTTCTAAGAAGAGAACTCATGAAGGTCGTGGCGTGCGACATCGGGAAGGTCAACTTCGCGCTGTGCTGCGTGGACCACGAGGGCGCCTTCGGAGGCGGCCTCTCGTTGCTGAACTGCGAGGCGGCCGCGGCCTGCGGGCGCCTGCGCGTCCTGCACTGGGAGAATACGCGCCTCGCCCCGCAAAAGCGGCCCACGCTGGCGCAGACCCTGCAGGGCGTCGTGGACCTCGTGCGCTCGCGAGAGGCGCTGTTCGCGCAGGCCGACTTCGTGCTCATCGAGAGCCAGATGACGGCGCTCATGAAGGCCATCGCGGCGGCCCTCTTCGGCGCGCTGCGGACGCGCTTTCCCGATCTCCGCGTAGATTTTCAGCACGGAAGCGTGAAGCTCTCGTTCGGAGACCTACAGAGCGCCCTCGGCGCGGCGCCGCGCCTCGACGCCTACGCCGCGCGCAAGCGCGCGGCCGTGCAGGCGGCGCGCCACTTTTGCCAGCACTGTCCCGCGGCCGCCGCGCTGCTGGCGGGCGCCAAGAAAGCGGACGACCTAGCGGACGCGCTGCTGCACGCCCTGGCGGGGCTCGCCCTGCGCGGTCAGACGTCCGTGCAGCGCGGCGCCAGGACGAAGCGCACGCTGTCCGAGGTCGAGCAGCCCAGCGCGTAGTCGAGCAGCAGGGGCTTGTCGTTGCTGAGGCGGAAGGTCACGTTGAAGCGCTCCATGCTCTTCAGGAAATTGAAGATGAACTCCGAAGTGAAGTTGCCGCTGTAGAGCGTGCGCATCGGCGCCTCCGCGTCCTCCTCGTCGTCCTCCTCGTGCGCTCCCTTGCCGTCGACGGCCACGATCGTCACGGGGCCTTCGTCCACGCTCATCTTTACGGTGGAGCGGAAGGCGTTGTGGCCCTTCATCTCGTCCGAGGCGTACTCCAGGATGAACCAGAGGTTGCGCACCTCGGCGCTCGGGTCGCGGTCCTCGCGTTCGCAGATCTTGATGGTGATGGAGTCCGCGCGCTGGCTCTTCGCGCTCTTCAGCGCGTTCTTGATGGCGGTGAGCTCCGCCTCGATGTAGAAGTCGTAGCCGATGTCCTGGATCTCCATGGTCTCCGCCTCCTTGGCGAGCGTGCGGATGGTGAAGACGTGCCGCGTGGTGCTCACTCCGGGCTCGTAGATGCGGAGGGTGATGTCGGTGTCTCCCTCGTAGCGCGAGAAGTCGACGAAGTGCTGGGGGTGCGCGTTGGTGAGCACGTCGATGACGTTCTTGACGGTGATGCAGAAGCTCGCGTTGGGCACGTTGAGCTCCGTCTCCGCCCCCAGGCGTCCCTTGACGAGGGCCACGTGCGAGGAGTCGATGCCCTGCACCATGATGCCCCTGAAGCTGTCCGTCTTGACCACGTTGAACTCGGTCTCCTTGAGGACGGAGCTCACGACCTCCATGAAGCTCTTCAGCGCGACCACCTGATTGAACTTGAGGCGGAAATCGAAGCGCCGCTTCTCGCGCGCCGACGCGCGCGCCAACGCGAGCGTCGACTCGGCGTGCGGAGAGCGGGAGCGGGAGCGCGCACCTGACATGGGGGGGGGGGGGGGGGGGGGGGGGGCCCGGGCAGGGGGGGGGGGGGCGCGCACGCGCTGCGTTGACGCGGGACGGAGGATGCGAGGAGAGCTAGGGGGAAAAGCGGCGACGGAGCTGCGAAGACGGAAAGCGAGTAAAGGCACGCCCACGCAATGCCACGACGCCGAGCCACCGCGCTCCTACCCCTGGGCCCTTGTCGCGGCCCGGAAGCGCTGAACGTCTGGGAGCACATCGCCTTCGCGGAATGGCTCGAGACGCACGAGCTGCTGGAGGAGGAGGCGCGCGCGGCGCGCGACGCCTGGCTCTTTGACGCCGAAGCGTCCTTCTACGAGAACCTGGCCTGCGAGGCCTCCAGCGACTTCTCCGAGCTCTCCGACCTCGAGGTCGACGTCTGGGAGGACGACGAATGATGGAAAAGGCCGGCTCGTCGCCGAGCCTCAGTGTATAAAATGAAGAGAAGATCGGGCAAGAACGCGCGCGTCTTCGTCTACGCCGGCCTCGAGAACGAGCAGACTTACCACGTCGAAGCCGAGTCGGCGAGCGACCCAGAGGGGGCGCTCTGCTCTCTTCTGCAGGCCGCCTCCCGGTGGGCGCTCGACTTGCGACCGCCGCTGGCGACGCCGCCCCCGCCGGTCTCAGCCTTCCCGTCGACGCCTTCGCGCGGCTCCCCCGGGTTTTCGCTGCTGCCCCAGGCGGCCGTGCAGGCGGAAGAGGCTCGCCTCTTCACCAAGGAGGAGCGCGAATACCTGTCCAAGCAGCCCACCGAGGCGCGCGCCGAGCTGCTGAGCGCCCTCAAGCGCGTCAAGCTCTCGGAGGTCTTCAGCGTTCCGATGCGCCTGCGCGTGCTGCAGTCCGCCGTCCCGGAGGACCTCAAGCGCCGCGTGCTGCAGAAGCTGGAAAAGCACCAGGAGTCCCTCTCGTCGGGCGACGGCGTCAAGTACTTCACCTGGGTCGAGGCCCTGCTGGCGCTTCCGCTCGCGCGCATGACGCTGCCTCGCACGCTGCCGAATTCGGAAGAGCTGGCGCACACTCTCTTCAAGGCGAGGCAGAGCCTGGACGCCGTGGTCTTCGGACACCCCGGCGCCAAGCAGGCCCTCCTCGAGCGCCTCTACCTCTGGATCCGCCATCCGCACATGCCTCAGCGGGCGCTCGCCCTTCAGGGCCCGCCAGGCAACGGCAAGACCACCCTGGTGCGAGAAGGCCTGGCCGCGATCTCGGGGCGCCCCTTCGTCTTCGTGGCCTTGGGCGGGAGCTTCGATTCCAGCTCGCTGCTCGGGCACGCCTTCACGTACGAAGGAAGCATGCAGGGGCGCGTCGCGGAGGGCCTGGCGAGCGCCGGCTGCATGAACCCTATCTTCTTCTTCGATGAGCTGGACAAATGCAGCGCCACTCCCAAGGGAGAGGAAGTGGTGAACGCGCTGGTGCACCTCACGGACCCCGCGCAGAACGCGCACTTTCGCGACCGCTACTTCGCGGGCCTGGACCTGGACGTCAGCAAGGCGCTCTTCGTCTTCTCCTTCAACGACCGCTCCAAGATCAGTCCCGTGCTGCTCGACCGCTTCCAGATCGCGCAGACCGACAGCTTCTCGGCGAGGGAGCAGGTGAAGATCCTGCAGGACTATCTCCTCCCTCGGGTCCTGCGCGAGCACCACCGTCCTCCGGACTTCCTGACGCTGTCGGAGGCTGCGCTGCGCGAGGCGATGACCGCTGCGCAGGCGGGAGGCGTGCGCGCCGTCCGGAGCGCGCTCGAGCAAGTCGTCTGCAAGCTGTCGATCTACGTCGAGACCTCCGACGCTTCCTTGATTTTTCCTCTGCAACCCTCGGACTTTGGCCGGCTCCGCGAGGGCTCCTCCTACGTGTTGCTGGGCGGTCTCTTCAGGCTCCTCGAGGAAGCCGCCGACGGCTCCTCTCGGCCACCCTGCTGCATGTACAGCTGAAGGTCCCTTTTTTTTCTTCCCGGCACATACAAAAAGCAATGGGTCAGGTCATCGATTTCGACCTCAACCGCTTCCTGCTCGTGATTGCGTGCTTCGTGGCGGGACTCGCTACGCTGATACTGACGTTGAGGATGTGGAACCAACGCGACAGGATCTGCGATAAGGATGACGCAGATTGCCAGAACTACAACCAGGGACTGGTGACCTTCGGATCCATCGTAGGCCTGACCGCCGCAGTCCTCGGATTCATGAAAATTTACTACAAATTTAATCGCCCGACGGACTCGACGACGTAAGGCGCTGTCCATCAGCCGTGGGGCCCTCCAACCCCCCTCAGCCGTCAGCAGCTTACACCCCTGACCTTTCACCAGTGGGCTGCAACGCGGCCTTCGAGATGCTGCTGAAGTGCCGCTGACGAAGCTTACCTCTCTTCGTTTTTTTTTAGGCTCTGAAGCGCTCCATAAGCTGGCTCAAGGGCGCCGCGTCACCCCACACCACGAGCGACGCGCGAGCGCCGGGGCCGCGCTCGACGCCGTGCGTGCAGGCGGCGTTGGCTGCGGACGTGAAGCAGAAGACGTCTCCGTCGAGTTGGGTCACTCGCACGCAGCCGCGACCTTCCAGCGGCTCGAAGCGGAGCGTGCGAGGAGCTCCGAAGCTGGCGGTCACTGTCAGGGTGCCGGCGTCCTCGCAGTGCGCGTTGCGGTCCTGGTGCTGAGGCTTCCCTTGCCCGTCGGCGTAGAGGTTCAGGCGGAAGCCGCTCGGGCGAGAGACGCCGAAGGCCGCGCAGAGCTCGGAGAAGCAGCGCTTCGCGAGAGGCCCCCAGGAGTCTGCTCTGGAGTGAGTGGACCACTCTCGGACGTCGCCCGCCTCCTCCAGCAGAGCCTTGAGGAGGCCGGGCTGGAAGAGCCCGCGGACGTGCGCTGCCTGCGTGCGGAGCAGGAGCAACGTCCGGAGCGCTTCCACCTCCACTGCGCCGCCGAGAGAGCACCAAGCGTCGAGCAGAAAGGGCCGACGAGGAACCTCGAGACCCGCTGCCTGTCCTTCCTCTTCCGCAGCTGCTCCGACGCGCCCCCACCGGCGTCGACGCACAGCTTCCATGCGGACGACGCCTTATCGCTCAGCCGAAGACGGCCGAAGGCGGGCGAAGCGTCGGCCTCGTCGCGGGCGGCGGTCCGGCGGAGGAGCGACGCAGCGTCGGCGCGCTCCGCGGAGGAGGAGGAGCGGCCGACGAGCTTCTCTGAGGCGAGGGGGCTGGGACGCTCGGGGAGGGCTGTGCTGGCGAGGGGGGGCGGGCTGGACCGAAGAATTTCTGCTTGAAGTGGTGGGCCAAGAGAGAACCGCCGATGATCCACGCGAGCTCCATGAGCGGAGACATCTGCGACTTGCGCCAGTAGCGCTTGTAGAGGCGCTCCAAGGCGTTGTCGAAGCGCCGCATGTCCGAAGTCATGGAGTCCGCCCAGCCGTCGATGCTGAGGAAGGGCCCCAGGCGGTTGTTGGCGATCTCGACGCCGTTGAAGGCCATTCTCAGGCTGTCGCGCATGAAGGCCACCGCGTTGGCCGTGCTCACGCAGCTCTGCTGCTTCTGCAACTCGAACTCTAGCTCCGCCACCGAATCTCCCATGCCGAAGGCGCGCGAGAGCGTGACGCCCTTCCGCTCGAGCCCCTGCAGCTCGATGAGCAGACCCTGCTTCTCCAGCCGCACTTCCTCAGGGTCCCTCGCGCGAGACGGCGGCGGCGGAGGAAGCTCTTCGTCCTCGTCGTCGCTGTCTCCCGCGTCCGACGCGGTTCTCTGCGCGGCGGGCACCCGACTCGCCTGAGCAGGAGGCGCGCGAGGCGGCGGCTCCGGCGTCGACACTGCCGCCGGACGCGGCTGAGTCACCCGGAGCGCAGGCGCTACTATGGCCTCCTGCGAGACGGGGGCCGCCGCCGCCGCTGCGACGACGCCCGCGGCGGCCATGGCCTGCGCGAGCCGCGACGGGGGCCTGGCGCCGCCGCTCTCGCTCGCGCGCGTCGCGTTCGCCGCGCGCGGAGCCTCCTCTTCCTCCTCCTCTCCCTCCTCGTCGGCGTCACCGCGCCGGCTCGCCGCCACGGCCGTTTCGATGGCTTGCCGCATCTGCGCCGCGATCTGGCGCGTGGTGCTGCCCGCGGCATTGACGTCCACGATCTCGGGATTCCCCAAGCGACGGAAGATGTCGACGTCCGTGGAGGAGATTTCAGACATCCGCTTTGTGGGAGAGCGCGCCTCCGCGGGCAGTTCCGATGAACGAGTACGCCTCGCTTCACCCCACGGCGCCGACCTTGACCCTGTCCAGCACCACCTTTCGCTCATGGACCGGCTCCGGCTGGCGCAGCATCTCGGAGACGTCGCGGCACAGCGTGCGACCGAAATCCGGCGAGCAGAGGCGCCGCACCAGCTCCTCGCGTTGCGTGCTCTGAGCTCGCTCGGCCAGCAGCGCCAGCAGGGCTTTGCTCACCTTCTTGTCCGTGAACTTGCGGGGGAGCGCGCGGCGCGGCGCCTTGAGGCGCAAGAAGTAGCTGTCCTCGGCGCTGCCGTCGCGAATGTTGACCTTGCGCACGTAGCCGTCCGGAAGCTGCGCCAGCTCAGGCACGAGGCGCTGCTCGGCCTCCTGGCGAAGCTGCTTGAGGCGCTGCGTCTCTTCCTTGATCGCGGCGGCGCGGTCCCCCACGAGGCGCCGCGCCGCCACCACGCTCGAAAGCAGCTCGCTAGAGTTCGAGGGCGCCCGGGGGAGATCCTGCACCCGAGGCGCGGTCTCCTTCACAGGCTTCACCTCCAGAAAGCGCTTCGTGACGGGCGGCGGCCACGTGGCGTCCACGAGGCGCTCCACCACGGCCGCGACCGGGTCCAGCGTGAGGTCTTCTTCGAGCTCGGCGCGCAGGGCCTCCACCTCGCCGCCGGTCCAGAATTCTTCCATGGCTTGGAAGACCTCGGGACCCAGCGACGCTCGACCTTGGCGCTCCTTGACGCGGACGACGAAGCATCCGCCGTCTGGAAGCGAAGCCACGACCTCCGGCTCGCGCTGCATCTCCAGCAGAAGGGCCTGCGCCGTCTTCTTGACGTCGCGCACCTCTCTCAGCTCCTCCGAGGTCCGCCGACGCAGCGCTTCCAGTTCCTTGCTGGCCTTGCAGTAGACTTGCAGGTAATCCGTCGTCATTTGCTCCTACGACGCCTCGGTTCCCCGTCGCGCACGAACGAGCTCTTCAGAGCTCTTCGTCGTCATCGTCGGCGGGAACGGCCGTGGCCGCCGCGCGGCGCAGGGCGTTCGCCTGGCGCATCTCCTCGCAGGCTAAGCAGACGACGTGCAACATGAAGCGAAGGTAAGCGAGCTGAGAGGCGGACATCCCTCCGGAGGGGCCGAGAAGTCCTCGCTTTTGACAGAGGACCTCACGCGAGCAGAGGGGCCTCCGTTCGCGCGCAGAGGCGGCAGCCGAGCAGAAAAAAAGGAGAGGACCATGAGCGTCGCACCTCCCGGAGACTTCGATCACTCGAGCCGCCGACGACGTTACGAGACCTGGCGCGAAAGCAAGGCGCAGGACCTGCTGGGCGTCGGCAGGTACGCCCAGGTCTTCCGCGCCGGACCCGACGCTGCCGTGAAGGTGGTGTCTCTGCAAGGCAGCAGTCGGCACGCGCGGAAGCAAGCCTTCCGAGAGCACGTCGTGGGCCTGCTGCAGACGCTGCTGCTGGCGGCGCGCGCCACTCCCCACCTGCCCTGGCACTTCGGCACCACCTTTTCGCTCTCTCCGCGACGGACCGTGGCTCTGCACATGGAGCTCTTCGACGGAACGCTGGCGACGGGGGGGGCGGCCGTCCTGCGAAGCCCGGGCCTGTGGCTCGCGCTCGTCTTCCAGGTGCTCCACGCCTGCGCCGTTCTGGGCGACGTCTTCGGGGTGACCCACAACGACGCCTACCCGCGCAACGTGCTGCTGCGCCGCTGTCCAACGCAGACGGCGACCTACGAGCTGGCGGGCGGCGAAGTGGCCTTCCGAGCGCCCTTCCTCGCTGCGTTGACGGACTTCGGCATTGCGTCCGGAGAGCTGCTCGGGGCCCCGCTGGCTCCGGAGGTGGCCGCGCTCAAGGGCCTCGCTAGCGCGCACCCACCCTCGGCGCCGGCGCCGCGCGCCTTCTTGCCCCCCGACAGGCACGTGCTGCACTACGCGCTGCGCCCGGAGGCGCGAGATTTCTACACGGTGCTGGGGTGGACGACCTTCGGCCACGAGGGACTGCCGCCACCCCCGCTGAACGTCAGAGCCTGGGCCCTGCAGGCGACGCGCCTGCTCGACGCGGAGCAGGCCGCGAGCCCTCGACCGCCACAAGGCGGCCTCGCGCGCTTTCTCCTGCGCCTCTGCGACGTCCGGCGCCTGGCGTCTCTCGATCTCGCGGGCGCGCTGGCGCGCCCCGCGGCGCAGCGCTTCTCGCTGCCGGCAGACGCCAGGCGGCAGCTGCTGCCGGCCGCGCTGGCGGCCATGGAGGCGGCTCACGTTTCCGACCGGCAGTGGGTCGAATCGTGCATACAGGAAAATGCCCGCTCAGAGCCGCTCCCGGGGGGCTAGCTGCATTCTCATCCCTGAGGTAATCAAGACCTCGGCGGGCGAATCGGTGCGCCTCGAGGCGCCTCCCATCGGCCAAGGGACCTACAACGCGGTCTTTCCCACCACCGACAGCGCGCTCGTGGCGCGAGTCAGCCTGCCGGCCCGGCACGAGCCGAGGCCGGAGGAGACGCGCAGGGAGCACGCGCTCATGCAGCTCTTCGCGACGGAGGACGTCCACCCGGCGCTCTCCGGCATCTCTTACGCCCCCGAGCGTCGCCCGAGCTCCGTCGTGCTGATGCGAAAAGAGCTGCCTCTGGACCAGTACCTCCGCCTCCCGGGCAGCGCGGAGGTTTGCCAAGCCCTCGCCCAGAGTCTCTGGCGCGCGCTCTGCGCGGTGGCCGACGCAGGCATCTGCCTCATGGACATCAAGCCGGGCAACGTGCTCTGCGACGAGGCCCGTCGAAAGTGCTACCTCATCGACTTCGACCAGCTCGTCTACATGGACCGCGACCTGGTGGAAGCGCTGAGATCCGACGGCGACGAAGCAGCCTGCGCACGGGCGCGGGGCGTCAATCTGTGCGTCATGGCGCTGCTCATGCGCTGTCACCTCCTGCGGAGTAGAAGTACGGAGCGCTCCCGGGCGCTGCGGCGAGCGCTCGAAGAGAAGCTGCAACGGAGCGAGCTGCCTTTCTCTCTCTTGACCTCGCTCAGCACCCGCAAGGACACCTCCTTCGCGGGCATGCTGGCTCTGAACCTCCGACACTACTTCTGGGACAAGTCCTCCACGCCGAGAGAGCGCGTCTATCGCTGGTTCTTGAAGGAAGCCGAGACTCTCGTGAGGCGCGCGAGGTCCGGAGAGGTCGTGGTGGACGGACGAAGGTACGGCAGCGACGACTCAGGGTGTCGCCCGGGACGGCGCTTCGCGCTGGCCAGGCTGGGCCTGGAAGGCTCTCCGCGCTGCGCGCCGTCCGGCAAGCAGGCTCATCCCGTTTTCAGCATCTCCGTGGCAGGGGAACTCTCCGAGACGCCCACCGGTCGCACCGCGTCGAAGCCGGTTCCTGCTCCGAGAATAGAGCTGCAAGGCACCCGCGACGTTTGCGCGCGCAGCTCTTCGCGCTCGCGCCACGCTCCGCGCACCGTCTGAGGTCTTCGATCCAGATCCTGGAATTATCACGTGTCAAGATCGCTCGGCGGTTCGCCGTCGGGCTCCCAAGACCGAGAGAGTCGATCGTTCGACGATAGCGCACGAGACGCGTATTCGAAGGGCAGCGTCTGCGTTGGGTGTGGAGATCGATGGTGCAAAGCCTGTCTAGTCCGCAGGTCCTGCGAGGGTAGTGCTGGAGACTCCTCTGCGTTCACTCCGGGTGGAGAGTCAGGCGCCGGCGCCGTCGGTTGTGGCCTCTCGAAGGGACCCTGCGTCGGCGGCGGCGGCGCGGCGGAGGTCTTCTTGCGGTGCCGCCTGGCGGAACGAGAAGGAAGTCCCTCGCGCGCGCCTCGGAGCTTAGAGGCCCAAGCCTCCTCGGCGTCGTCGAGACGGCGGCGCGCGGATTGCTCGTCTCTGGGGTCCTGCAGGAGCACGCGCAACAGCCGCTCGCTCGGTTCGAAGAGGCGCACGCCGAGCAGAAAGGCTGCGGCGTAGCCCCCTAGCTCGAGCAAGGAAGGCGGCGGCATCGCGCGACAGCTTTTATACCCGAGCGTGCGTTGCGTTCACGCCGCTCCGTGGCCCAGCGGCACGCCCTGAGAAACAGATGGCCGCGGTGCAGCCCCACTCGCAGGCCGACAAGGAGCAGTGGATCTTCGGCGAGCCGACGCCGTTCGCAAAGGGCTTCTGCGTGAAGGTCTTCGGCCACGCGCGAGCCCCGCTCTCGCCCCCCAAGCTGCAGCTCTGCCTGGACGGAGAAACCCCGCTCAAGGTCGTGAGCGTCGAGGACGAGCGCGTCGTCCTGGACATCGGCGACAACTCTGAGCTCGCGAGGTCCCTCCGAGACCTCGACGCCTTCGTGCTAGACGTCGCCTCTCAGAAGTGCCAGAGCTGGTTCAATCGGAACATATCCACGCAACAGCTGGCGGCCATGCTGACGCCCGTGCTAGCTCCCGAGCGGAGCCTGTTAGCGCTGTCCCTGGCGCCGCACGCCTGCGTGTGGTCCCTTTTCCCCGACGGCACGTACGAGGCCTCCGACGTCAGCGCCTTGACGGAGGGACAGAGCGTCTGGGTCTGCGCGGAGGTGGCGACCCTCACCTTCGCGCAGCGACACTTCGGCATCTCCCTCACGCTCTCCGACGTCTTGCTGCTGCCGAAGGCGGCGCGGCCCAGCTTCGCTTTTCAAAGCTCGGTGCTGCTTTTCAAACCTGCCCCACAACGACACGACGCGCCCGACGAGCCGGCCGAGGCGTGAACGAGGCCTCGGCCTTTTTCGTGCCGGACTAGATAAAGGTCGTGATGTACGGAGGAGGTTGCGCCCCTGCCTACACGTATGCCATGGCACCTCCCCAGACGAAGGGACACGTCGGCTCATTCTGCGGTTCCATCGCCATCGTCGTAGCGCTCGTCTTCTTCCTGTGGTGGCTCTTCTCGGGCTCCGGGGAGTCGAGCAAGCCCTGCGCCGTCCAGGTGACCTCGAGCGACGGGCCGCGCGAGGAGCTGCTCATCTTCGGAGACGCGCAGAAGAAGAACTGCGCCGCGCCCATGGCGCCTCCGCCCAGGTCCAACCTCAGCCTCGAAGCCGTGACCCAGGGAGCCACCGCTCCGCTGGACGTGGGCTCTCCGATCGTCGGCTCCCTCGGCGGGCTCAACCTGCGCGACAGCAGCCTGGGCACGAGCCTAGACGGCGCCTTCGAGATGAGCGACGTGACGAAGGAATACATGGAAGCCTACAACCCGACGGGCCTCGCTTCAGTCATGCCGGCCGGCTGGAAATCACAGAAGCCCAGCTGCGAGGGCGCCGGGGCCGGGGCCTTCGCGGAGTTCTCGAGGTACTCCATTTCTCCCGAGGCCGTGGCCAAGTCGGAGAACATGCGCTCGGTGCTGCGCCTCAGCGAGAACACGCGGCAGCAGATGTCGAGGACCCTCGGCTCCGACTCCCTGCTGCGCAACGCCGTGACGCCGATCGGGCCTTACCCAGTGGGCGACCGGGCCATGCTCTGGAACGACTCAAGTGTGCGCCAGGCCTACATTGCCGCGGCCACGGGCGCTTTCCCTTCGCTCGGCGACTGCTGACCACTTTTGCAAGCGCATGATGAAAAAGCATGAACTCGCAAGACGCTTACGAAGCGGCCTGGGAGCGTCTCAACAGGATGCGCGCCTGCGGAGCCGGGCTGGTCAGCGAACCCGCCTTGGAGTCCGTCGACGTCGACGTCGCCGCCCGTCCCCCAGGCGCTCTCGCGCTGCCCTACTACGAGCAAGTGCCGCGCCTGAACAGTCCCCTAGAGCGATGGCTCGACGCGCTCGCGAAATGCGTGCCTGAAAGTCCGGCCTTCCACGCTCAGCAGCGCGAACTCTTGCGCCGCGAGGACAAAGCCGACTGGAAATACGTCACCAAGCTCCTGACCAGCGGAGGAGGCTGGCGCCTCCAGGACGCCGAACCTCCGGCACCTCGACCGCCGGTCTCCGGCGCGGGAGCCCCTCTCCGCCTCAACGCTCCGACGCCCGGCTCCACGAGGCCAATCTCCCTCCCGCCGCGCCCTCCAGTGGAAATAGCGCGCGACCTCGTGGGGTCACTGTGGAGACTCCGAAGAGTGACGCTCCAGCAGGCTCCCAACTCACGAAAGACGCTGATGGCTACGAAGCGCGACGAGCGCGGAGAGGTCGTCGGCTTCGTGAAGTTCAGTCCGCGAGCCTCCTCCGGGAACGATCGAGGGTCCGCGTTGCGTCGCCTGGAGAACGACTTGAAGACTCTCTGGCTGACGGAAACGCTGGGGCAGCTGCAACTCGGACTGCCCGTCGGCTTCACGTGCTTCGTCGCGATGAGCCAGGTGCAGTCCCTGCCAGGTGAGCTCGGCAGCGAGTTTCGGCGCGACCGCGACGTCATGCCCACGCTGGGCTTCGAGACGCCGTACTGGCTGGGGATTTCCGACGCGGAACACGTCATCGAGGATCGAGAAGCGACCCTCTGCGACGAGCTGATAGCTATGATATACCGGGTCGCTGGCGCGGGGGTTCTCCTGATGGACCTCAAACCTCAGAACCTCGTCTTCGGCGGCACGCCGACGGGCGGGAAGGGTCAGCGTCTGGCGCTCGTCCGTTTCATCGACTTCGACGTTGCCTACGCGCTGGCGACAGTGGTGCCGGTCGAGGCCGACGACGCCCTGAGCTACGACGTGCGCTTAGGTTGCGCCGCGCTCATGCTGCTGATAATGCTGGGCCACGTGCAGCTGGCGGAGACGCGGCAGCTGGCGGAGGCGCACCCACCGGCCGCGACGCCTGAAGAGCTGGAAGCGTGGAGACGCAGCCGGGGAGTGAGGCTGAACTTTTATGCGCATGCCACGGCGCAGCTGCGCCAGGAGTTGAGCTCCTTGCGCTCGCAGCATCTTTGGCGATGCATTCAAACGCTCTTAGCCCAGCTGCCCCCGGAGCAGCTGCAGCGCCTCAACAACCTCTGCACCAACTACTTCGTCAAGACCAGGCTCAAGTCCAAAAGAGCTCCAGCATACCTCGAGGAGTACAACACCGTCTTCAAGGTGCTCCCTCCCAACAAGCTCGACCTGCACACTCCTTGCTCGTACGTAGTGAAACTCCTGCAGCTGGAGAGCGAAGCCGACCATCCGGTGCACCGGGACCGCGTCGAGCTAGGCCGCACCGTGGACATCCACGCCTCTCGCGTGTTCCGAGAAATAGAGCACCTCGTGCACGAGGCGGGCAAGGACTGGCCGCAAGGGAAGAGCTGCGAGGACTTTCTGCGCGACCTGGTGCTATCGTGCCGTCGCGCGTCCTACAACACTGCCAAGCGGCGGCTGCGAACGTGCAGCCGGCCGCTAGCAGAACTGCTGCTGCCTCACAAAGAGGCAGTCGCGATAGCACGGGATCACCTCGGAGTCCCTTGGAAGTACGTGGATCGCGACGCCGACTTCAATTTCAAGCGCCGCGTCTTCGTTGCGAGACTGCCGGCCGTCGGCGCGTATGTCTTCTACCCCCCCAGTCGCGTGCTGACCGCGGCGACGTCCGACGCGCACGGTACGGCGACGTTGCTCTTCCTGGCAGGCGCCCTGAAGGACTCCGGCCTGCACCAGCTGCGAGCATGCGCGAGTGCCTGGCTGTATGCTGCGTGTTTCTCCTCGAGGATGGAACGCTTTTCTCTGCGCGGCGTCAGCAAGTCGGAGCCTGAGCTCGATTTCAACACCTTCGTCCGTTATTTCGTGGATCAGAAGACGCCGGAGGCCGAAAAGGCCGAAGAGCTGATCCTGAAGGTGACCCAAGGGAAGGAAACCCCGACGCCAGCGGACCTGCTCTGGCTCAGGAGACACTTGCAACGCGCGAGCGCCCTCGTCCTCGACAACTACTCGGATCGCTTCCTCGAGGCAGTCAAAGCCTCGCTCACTGCCCTGCGAGCGATGACCTCAGCTGGCGGCGCCTTGGGCTGCGGCGCCTTTGTCGCGCTCCTGCAGGACGCCCGAATCTACGAAGATGCGACGATGCTCGTCGCGCTCGCACTCCGAGGGGACCTCCTTTCCGGAGCGGAGTTTTCGACGGAGGCGCCGAACCCGGAGGAGCCTGTCGAAGATTATACAGGAGAGAGAGAAAGCGAGTTATGGACCGCAGACCACACCTCTGGGACGTCTCCGACCCCGTCGAGGAGTGCCACGAACGCAGAGATCTCGCGGAGTCGGACGCGTGCCTCGCTCGCTTCTTGAGCTACGCCAGAGAATTCGAAGCCAAGGCGGCCGTCCGGGCGGCGCCGTTCTTGACGAGTCCGGAGGAGCGCGCGCGACATTGGAAGAGGCGCGCGGAACCGGGAGGCTCCTTTTTCGGGAGCGACGTCGCGGGCATCGTGCAGGGCGCCGCGTCCGGCGACCTCCGTCGGTGGACCCAGCTCCAGGGCTTCCGCGAGGTCATGCGCCACTGCTCGGGTCGCGTCCCGCAGGTGCTGCCCACGCAGGACGGCCTGCGCGTCGGCTACGGCGGAGCTCTCAAGTGCACAGACCGGCGTCGAAAGCTCCGTCTCGACCTGACCCGGCAGCTGCGTGAGCAAGCCGACTTGACGCACGACCTGAAGGCTTCCGACCCGGCTGCAGGGGCTGACGCGCTGGAGGCTCTGCGGGAGGCCGAGTACGCGGAGCTCTTGGAAAACCCAGGCGACTCTGGCGCCGCCAGCAAGAGCAAGGCGGCGCGGGACGCGGTGGAGAGGCGCTACGCCAAATGCGTGCGCACCAGCTCCAACCCCAGCTCCTGCGTCCTGAGTCACCGCGTGGCGGAGCGCCTGCGCGAGGGCCAGGAGCTCGCGCGAGGCAGCAACCAGCATTGCTTGCTGACGGTGAGGCCGGAGGAGACGCAAGAGAAGGGCGGCAAAGGACCTCGACCGCTGCAGTGCGTCGCGCTGCCGGATCCTGCCCGGAAGAGGACGTGGATGCGCCTCGGGTTCGCGCTCCCTACTCGCGAAGAGAGCGCGGAGGATCCACGGAGCCACCTGGCTCACGAGGCTTGGAACGCGGCTCAGGCGAGGCGAGGGCTGGAACACTGCAGCTTCGACGAGTCCAAAGGGGAGTGCTCCGTCACGTCCGCAGCCGCCCCCCCCACCAGCGGCTGCTTCGCCGCGCTGGAAAAGCAACGAGACGGCTCGGCGCGCCTCTCGTGCTTCCTCGACCCCGCACTCGAGGCTGTGCGGAAAACCTTCCCGGCCACGACCGACCGAGACAGAGACAGAGAAGCGCACGCCTGGCTGCAGCGGGCGCGGCAGTCAGGGCGCGTGCCGTGCAGCTGGGAAGATGGAGTCTGCAAGGTCGACTATCGGCGCGCGGCCGACGGCGCAAGCGCAACGGACAGCCCTTGCGTGGGAACGCTTAACGGCGCTTCCGGGCCCCGCTGCGTGCGCCGCGTGGCGGACGTCGTAGAAACGCTGCGCGCCATGGCTCAAGCTGCCTGAAGGACGGACGCCGCCCTAGTCGTCGTCATCGCCACCGTCGTCGCCGAAGCAGATCTGCTGCTTGATGGGGTAGACCACGCACTTGGTCGCGGGGGCCCGGCTGAGCTCCGTGCGCTTGCCCGGCGGCGCCGCTTGGCGTCCGTCTTCCTCCTCTTCCAAAAGACGCTTCTTGCTCTTTCCCAGCGTCCGGATCATGTCGCTCTCGATCAGCGCCTTGTTGGCGACCACGTACTCCAGCACTCCGTACATCTCTGCCCAGCGCAAGAAGTTGAGTTGCGCGACGGTGGTCTCCAGCACGCGCCCGTCGTCCGCGAAGAAGACGCGCTCCCTCCGCCGGAAAGAGTCGAAGCCGCGGCGGCGGTAGAAGTGCAGCCAGTCCTTGTAGAGCGAGAAGATGTTGACCGGCAGCGGTCCCTCGCGCGTGTTCATCACCGTCATCACCCGGGTCTTCTTGGCCCAGTTGGTCATCGTGTAATCCAGCAGGCGCAGCGACACCGCGAACGTCTGCGTCGCAACCGGCACCAGCAAACGCTGGACCACCGCGTCGTCGAAGAAGCCGTGAATTTCTCGCAGGCGCTGCTCTTTGGCCGCCGGGATCGAGCCGCGAACGTACCAAAAGCGCCCCACGCGCTCGGTCTCCGTCGTCGGCGCAGCTTCACCGACAGTCCTCTTGCTCGCTTCGCAAGGCGCCATGAGCCTCGGCGAGGAGCTTTACCAGCGATTCCTTGGTGGCTGTGCGAGGGAACTCCACTCCGGAAGCCTTGGCCAACTTGCGCAGGCCGTCGACGCCGTACTTGGGCAGATCCTCGACGCTGTTCAACGAGGCGAGGGAGGCAGGGGGGTCTCGCAGCACAGCGCGCTTACCGCGCGCTTCTTCGAGCTTGACGATGCGGTCCTCGACGGGCTCGCTCGGGAGATCTTCTTCCTCCGCCCACGACGCCAAATCCTCTCCGTCGTCAGGCGGAGGCGTCGCGGGCGTCTCGGAACCTTGGCGCAATCGGGAGAGGCGCGCTAGTCCTAGAGATCTGAACTCGGGACTCAGAGTCACGGCAGTCATGAAGTTGACTTTTAAACGTGGCAAGCGACGGGCGGACGCCGCGTTTGACCGCGCTCTCGGGCGCTACAGATAAGCAAGAAAAGCCTTCGTCCGGCGCCCCGTCCTGTGTGACACCGCACCATATCGAACCAGTCGCTTCCCCGTCCAGGGACCTCGACGCTTTTTCTGGAAGAGCGGTCAATACCTGTGTGACCAAGGACAGAACACTGCCGAGCGACGTCATTTTCCAGCGGGGAAGATGGACGGAAACGTCGTCATCTTGATCGACCTCGGCAACGTGCATGACTGCCTGCAACGCTTGGGCCCCCTCGCCGAGGCGGGTCTCGTCACAGTGCGAGCCTACGCCGATCTCTGCTTCAACGGATTCGGCGTCAACCCTCCCCTTGGTGGCAACAACGTCACCGTCTTCAAAGCGAGCTCGCCGGACAAGAACTCCGCGGACGTCCAGCTCATCTGGGACGTCGCGCGACTATGCCGCGCGGACACACCCTTGCGCCTGGTGGTTGTCACGAAGGACCTGGGCTTCCGCCACCTGCAGGCCCTCGCCACCGCGGCAGGCCACGAGTTGATCTTCGCGCAGGACTGGGGAGGTCTCGAAGCGGCGTTGCAGAGGCTTCAAATGACGGGGCGGAGCGACGATTCCCGGGGAGGCAGCATGGACTGCGCGCTCTAATTAAACATACACTCCACGGATGCTTGCTCGGGATGATGCATCGACGGTTCGCTTCGCGAGAAAAAACCTCCCCCTGGAGCTCCCAGCGGCTCCCTCAGCGCACGTGCGCGCGGTGCAAGAGGCCTTCGACATCCTCGAACCGCAGGGAAACTTCTGCGTCCCGCCCGCCGTCCCGCCGCTGTCGGCGTGGAAACTGGGAGTGGTCTTAGGGGCCAGCGGAGGTGGCAAGAGTAGCACGCTGCGCCTCTTCGAGCCCGACGAACGTCGCTGGTTCGGCGTCGGGCAGTCTCGGTTCGACCCCGACGCTCCCGTCGTGGAGCAGGTGCACGAGGACCCCGGCGAAGCCCAGAGGCTCCTGCAGGACGTGGGGCTCAAAAGCGTCCCGGCGTGGCTGGCGCCTTACCGGACGATGTCCACGGGGCAGAAGGCGCGCGCCGAGTTGACGCGCGTGCTGAAGGAGTTGGAATCGGGGCGGATGGTGGCAGTGGACGAATTCGGGTCGCTGCTCGATCCCACGACGCGCGAGGCACTGGCCTACGTCTTTGCGAGAGCCGTCTCTCGGCGCGCTCGCGACGGAGGTCGTGTCGTGGTGGCTGTCAACGACGAACGCCTCGTTCCGTGGCTGCAGCCCGATTGGCTCTTTGACGTGGACGCGTGCGAGTATCGCTTCGCCGAACGCACGCTCGCTCAGGAGGGCGTCAGGGAGCAGCTGGCCAAGGCCTTCAGACTGAAGAGACGCGGCGAACTGCTGCAGGGTCGCGTCTTCGAAGGCCCGCTGCCTCTGCGCCTTACCGTGCGCCTCGCGGGCTCGCTGAACAGACGGCAGACGTGGGAGGCGCTGAAGCACCACCACTACCTCGATCACAGGGCCACCGGCCACCTCGGCTTCGTGCTCCTCGCCTCCAGCCCCTACCTCAACGCGGGCAAGGAGGTCCTGGCGGGCCTGCTACTCCTTTCCTGCAACGCCGGGTGGTCGAAGAGCGCCGCAAATGAGAGACTTCGTTTCGCGGCGCGCTTCGTCGTGGCGCCTTCGGTTCAGGGGCTGGGCATCGGCCCGAGGGCCGCCGCCATGGTGGGCGAAGCCCTGGCGAGAGCCGGCTTGGAGCTTCGCTTCACGACGTCACACACGGCGCTCGCTCGCTCTTTCGAAGGTTCGAGGCAGTGGGCCACCGTCAAGTCCCCTGAGACGGGCGCTCAAGCGAAGGGAACCAGGACCGCGGTCGGACACGCTAAGCGCCCCCATCGTTTGCGGTATTTCTTCAAGTTCGTGGGCGGTCCGGGTGGAGCCCCCGCGTTGGATCCAAATTTGGTCACGTGCTCTTCAGGCAGGCAAACCGACGCCTGCGACGACGTCGCGCATGCGGACGGCTGCTACACGTACACGATAGAGTACACACTTCCTCCACCGTGGAAGCGCTGAGTTGCGTGCACGCGGAGTCAAGATCCACATCGAGCCTCGTGAAGATCACGAGTTCTTCTAAGACCGAAAGAGTGATTGCACTTGCGACAAGACCAGTTCTGCGCCGCAAGCTGCGGCGCCCTGGCCTTCGGAGCCCCGGCCTCCGGCGCCCTGGCCTCCGGCGCCCTGGCCTCCGGCGCCCCGGCCTGCGGCGCCCCGGCCTGCGGCGCCCCGGCCTGCGGCGCAACCCGCATAGAAGGAACAGGAGCTACAGCGCAGAATCTAAATCTTCGGCGAATCTCCTCGGCTTTCCTCACGTTTTCGGGTGAGGGTCCTCCCCGCAGACCGTGCGCGTCGAAGAGCGGCAACAGAGTCTTCATAGCCCGGCGTTGGAAGTGTGAAAGATGCTTTGATGGCTAGCAGCTGGCGGCGAGCTTGCAGGCAGATGAGCCGCGTCCGGCGTGGCAGGAACGAAAGGCGGCGTGGATGTCGCAACTGCAGCAGGCGTATGACCGCTCACCAGGTGCGAGTAGAGCTCTGGATGCGAGGTTCTGAGTTCCTGCAGGCGTTCGTGCAGTTGCAGAGCTTTGTTGTGGGCGGCTTCCTGGGCAGCTGCCAGCGCAGTTTCCCGCACCACGCGAGCGCCGGGTAGACTCGGCAACTCCGTGCGGAAGGTTGCCCCCCCGCCAAAGATGCTGGCCATGAGCCCGTGTGTGGGAGCAGCACCAGCGACGGCGCCCGCTCCGGCAACGCTCTGCTCGAACTTCTGGTGCTGCGAAAAGCTGATCGCGAATCCTAACACGTAGAGAACGAAGACGAGATACGCCACTGGCTTGAGCTTGGCGAGCGTGTCTACGAGGTCCGAGGCTTTGGGAGCCTGGTCACGAGGGACGGCCGGGCAAAGTTCCAAGGGAGAAATGAGCTGATTCTGCATCCAGTAGAAGACGAGCACGCCGAACCCCAGCGACAAGAGAAAGTAGCGGATCGCGTAGCCCCTCCAGGCGCTCCCTTCCGCCGAGGTGGCGAAGACCGTTCCGTGAGTCTGCAGCTGCGAGGCGAGAGGCCCCGCTTGCCACCCGCGAATCAGAGAGAAAAGCAAAAAAAGCACGAGCGAGGAGGCGAAGGCGAGCACGCAGTAGAGCGTGGCTTTGAACACGCTCATCGGCGGCTTGCCGTTCTTGGCGTCACAACCGTCGCGAGTGACCACCAGGGCAGTGCCGTAGATTCCGTACATGAAGCACACGCCCCCGGCCGTCAGCGCTGCGAGACTCTCCAAGTCCATTTCTTCTGCGCGACGACCCTCCTTGCACGACGAAGATCCTGACACCCTATCAAAGAAAGCATGTCCTCGGCGATGCAGACGCTCTGCGCCTTCGTGATGCAAGGCTGCCCTCACTGCCGCGACGTGCCGTCGCTCGCCTCGACGGTGGCGGACCTCGCCCCGACGCACCTCGTGGACGCCGACGACGACCTCGCCAGCCACCTGCAAATCGAGTCCTACCCGACGATCTTGCTGGTCAACCCTCTCTTCACCTTCGCTTACTCGGGACCGCGCACACCAGAGGCACTGCGCGCGTGGGTGCTGCGAATGATGGCACTCACGTCCCGGTTCATCAAGGCCGTGCAGACATAAAAAAAAGGTAGGACACGCGGATGCCCTTCGTGCTGCCTTTGCAAGCCGAGAGCGAGCTCGACCGGTTTCCTTCCCTCCGAGATCCGTTCAATCTACCCACTCTCCCTCGCGCAGGCGCAGCGCCGGGAAGTGCGCCGCGCCCCGCTCAGCTGGCTGATCTAGACAGCCACGCGAAAGGCAGCGCTACCGGGAAGGCGATTCGCCTCCTCTTGGGCTACGCGGAAGCTATCTTGCGCGTGCGAGACGCGCAAGTGGCGCGGTACACGTTGCAGACCGTCCCTGACAGCGACATCCAACGCTGGGTGGAATTCACGGCGATGGCCGACTACTACCGCCAGCTGGAAAGCCTCGTGCGAGCGGCGGAAAAGGAGTACGGCATCTCCGCGCAGGAGATGGCGCACCTCTCGGAGATCCACACCGGCAGCTTGAGATGGGTGGAGGTGAGAAAGCTCGTCCACGAGTGGCTGGACCTCGAGAAGACGCGTCGAAATTTCGACGCGGCTTTCTCCGCTCTCTCTCGCGTCTCTAAATTGCTGGACTCCATGAGCGAGTTCAAAAGCACCACGCTCCCTTCCCTCGAGGAACGTCTGCGGAAAGAGGCACCGCTCCACGACGAGGAAGTGCCACTCATCGAGCTCCCGACAGACGTCTTGCGGAAACGAATCGAGGCGGAGCTAGCGCGCATCCAGCCTACTTTAGGAAATGAAGACAAGGCCGAAGAAGTCGCGAGGCGCCTCTCTCCGCACGGAAACGCGTCCGAGCGCATGCTCGTGCGGGCAGCCACGCAGTGGGCTCTGAGCAAGAGTCCCGAAGATGAGCTGCGCTACACTCAGGCTATGAATCAGGCCCGCGTGCAAGCCTGGACGGAAGGCCATGCTTGAGTCCCGTCTGGAAGATGTTCCCCTCATTCAAAACATGGCAACCAGTCGAACCGTTCGCTTCGCAGACCTACTCACCGGCCCGCTGGAGTTCTCTCCCCTGCCCGCCCCACCTTCTCCGTCATCGCAACTCGCCACTCTTTCCGAGACCGAAGACAGCGACTCTGACACCTCTTCTTCTCCTGCTGAAGAGGCTGAGGTCCTTCCGGAAGCAAAGGAGCCGTCCAGACCGGAGGCGACGCAGCTTCTCGACTCTTCGTCGTCTGCGACGAGCTTTGACGAAGGCCAACCGGTCGGACTCCAGACGACGACAGGAGCTTCCAGCGAGGCACAAGAACCGCTCCCGGGAGCACTCACCGCGCAGGGACCTACGGTAATCGACGACAAGGCGCAGGAAGCTCCTGTCGTCGGAACGAAAGCAGCAGCTGCGACTCCAGACGTCTCGAACACTGCGTTTACGGTCGAAACGGAAGCTGAAGCTCCACCTCTAGGCGCCGCCATCCCTCCGATAGGCGGGGTCCCGGGCGGGGTCCCTGGCGGGGTCCCGGGCGGGGTCCCGGGCGGCGGGGTCCCGGGCGGCGCGCAAGCGGAAAGCCGCGCCGGACCGTCTCTCCAACCTGCTGCACTCGGGAAGCAAGATGTCCTCAACGCAACGGCTCCGGGCAGTTCTGAGAGCGTCGACGCCTCTTCGTTTTTTTCTTTTGAGCGGTATCAGGGTCCGAACGATGCGGCGACAGCCACGCAGAGTGCTCCTCAGGAGCAGTTAGACGGCAGCGGAGAGACGGTAGGGAGCGTCTTCAACCTGAAGGGCTTGCAGGGTGTCTTTCCGATGCAACCGACCGAGCTCCCAGGGGTGACGTTGGTGTCTCCCGAGGAGGCGCGGCGACAGGCAAGAACCTACGGCGTCAACGATCTCCGCGTGCCCAGTTCCACGCGACTGCCCGACGGAGGCGAGCTAGTGGCCACGCAGGCGCCCGCCGTCAGCTTGGCCAGGGTCGACGCCTCTTGCGCGTCTTCGCTTCGCCGAGCAGAGAGCGCCTTGCGCGGCATGGCCGCCGCAGCGAGAGCCGTCGAGAAGCAGCCCTCGTCGCGCGAGGCGGGCCTAGCGCTCCGCCAGGCTCTCTCCGACTTCGTGCCGGGCGCGTGCGACCCAGGTCTGGCCGCCGCAGCGGGACGCGCTGCGGGGCTCCTGGCGCGCAGGGACGCAGCGGACCGGGCGGCCGCACGCGCCGAGGTGGCCTACGCGCAGCGCGCCGAGCAGTTTCGGGCCCTCAAGAAGGACCTCCGCGCGCTGGCTTCGACGCTGCAGCTGGACGTGCAGACCGTGGAGGCGGCCAGGCGCAAGCAACGGGAGGTCGAGCAGCGTACCGCGGAGGACCTCGTGTCGGCGGCCGCGAGTCTGGCGTCCCGCCTCAGCAAATTGGACGTTATCGCTGGACGCCTTTCGAAGTGAAGCGGGGGCAGCCCCCGACCACACCAACCGTCTACCCTGGCGAACGTCGCGCCTTCCCGTAAAAGATGCTGCGTCGATTCCGAGGTCTCGGGGCTAGGTATACCCTGCTTCCAGACAAGCAGCTCGAACGCACGCAGCAACGCGTGTGGACGCAGGAGAGCAAGCCGCGACTCGTTGCCGCGTGCCTTCCCACGGCTGCGGCGACGCAGACTCGCACGCCGGACCAGCAGAAGGGACGGACCGACAAACGGGAAGGCCAGAGAGACGGCCGGCCTGACGTTCACGAATGACGAATCGTGGTGAAGGCTCTTCTCAAAAGACCGCGCGACGTCTTCTTCGCTATGACATGCAGGGTCGGACAGCAGTCGTGTCAGGTGTGCTGCGACAAGTTCACATCGAAGCTGCGTCCGCCGGTCACATGCCCAGGTTGCGATTACGTCGCCTGCGTCAAGTGCCTCAAGAGCTACCTCCTTTCTACGCTCAGAGACCCCAGCTGCATGAACTGCGGGCTCTACTTTAACAGGCGCTTCTTGGACACGACCTTCACCGCCAACTGGAGAAACGGACCCCTGAGACAGCACAGACAAGCGGTGCTCCTGGACAGGGAGAAGGCGCTACTGCCGGCCACGCAGCCGGCGGTCGAACGGCGGGCCCTCTGGCTTCAGCTCGACGAGGCCAGGAAGCTCGCCCTCCTGCAGCTGAGGCAGGCCCGTCAGAGCGTCTACGACGCCAGCCGTCACTACAATGAGATCCTGTCGCGGCGCCACGACTTGCAGCGTGAGGAGCTAGATCAGGCGCCGTCGGAGCGCCGGACCTTCGTGGCGGCGTGCCCCAGGGAGCAGTGCAAGGGCTTCCTGAGTAATCACTACAAGTGCGGCACTTGCCTGAAGAGCTTCTGTGCAGCGTGCAGGGAAGAAAAAGCGCAGGGCGGCGAGGCGCACCAGTGCGACCCCGACACCGTGGCGACCATCAAGGCGATCCTCAGCGACAGCAAACCCTGTCCAGGCTGCGGCATGTCGATCAACCGCGTCTCAGGTTGCGACCAGATGTACTGTACGCTCTGCGATGTCGCGTTCTCCTATCGCACCGGCTTGCGGATCCAGGGGGTCATCCACAACCCCCACTACTTCGAACGGCTGCGGCAGCTCCGAGCCGCCGAGGAAGCGAACGCGGAGGACCCTTCTGGCGCAGCCGCGATGCTCAGAGCGAACGCCGAGGAGCAGGCCTGCGGCGCGTGGCCCTCCTTCTCTTTCCTGAACAACAAGCGCCTGAGCGACTCGTGCCGGAGGCTCGTGTCGAGCTTCTACAGGACGGCCACCAACATCCAGCACGTCTACCTGGTGCGAATGGCACGCTTCAGGCGCGCGCGCGGCGACAACGAGGACTTGCGCGTCGGCTTCTGCCTGCAGGAGCTCAGCGAAGAGAAGTTCAAGCAACGTCTCGAGCAGCGAGAGCGTCGACGCGACCTGGAGCTGGACGCGCGCGAGGTCTTGGAGACGTTCGTGCTGCTGTGCATGGAACTCGCGTATCGAATGCGGCGGCAGGTCGAAGTCGAGGGCGCGTCCTGCGACGAGCAGGAAGCGACGCTGAGGCTGCACTGCGAGGCAGTCGAGGACCTCGTCAACGCGCCGCTGCGGGACGTCAGCGCGCGCTTCAAGGTCCCGACCGCGTCCATCCGCGTGCCCGAGATAAGCCCCGCGCACCGGAGCGACGAAGACCTCTTGCACGCGCCAGAGTGGCTGCGCCGCGCGCGCGGCCTCCTGTGACTCAGACCTCCGGAGAGCTGCGGCGCAGAGGATAAGTTTAGTCAAAATTCTGGATGCGCCGCGAATAAAGCATGCAGAACGCTTGCTCCGCCGGGAGCGACTATTCGGATCTGGACCAGTTCATCGCGGCAGGCTGCCTGAACAACGCCGGCGCCTGCGCGTTCTGCGCGTACGCTCAAACCCCAGCTTCGCAGCCCTGGCCGTCGGGGGGCGCCAGCTGCCGCGACTCTGCAGGAGCTGCGCACGCTTGCCGCACGAGGCTCAACCCTCGCGAGGACGTCGACAACGCGGGAGAGACCGTGTGCTTCAGCAATCCAGCGCCGAACTACGCCCAAGACCGGCTGTGCATCTTCACGTCCTTCGAGACCGGCAGAACGAACATCGAGCGCATGGACGTCGGATCGCGCGAAAAGAACCTCGAGGTTCTCATCGCCGGCGCCAGGAAGGACGGGCACCTGCAGAACGGCAAGACGCTGTGCTTCCACACGACCGCCGCGGCCAGCGTTCCTTGGACGCACATGCACATCTTCGACCAGAGGGTCTATCCCAGGGGGCCCGACGGCGACATGTGCACGGCCGGCCAAGCCTACTGCACGCGCTATTCCGAAACGGGCGGCGTCAGAGCGGCGGCCCGGGACCTCGCTCAGAAAGTCGCCCAAGGGCAGCTCGGGTGCCCGCTCGATCGGGCCATCTAGCCGGCCAGGTCCTGGAGCAGCGCGTCGATGCGCTCCTGCGCGTCGTCGTGCAGCTCCAGCAGGTCGGCGTCCACGCGGAGGCCGCAGCGGTCGCTGATGTCCTTCGCCGCCAGCGCGTGCGCGCGAGCCTCGCACGCGTGCAGGAGCGCGAGGAGCGGCGAGTCGTCCTGCGCGGAGGCTCCGGCCGCGAAGCTGGCGCGCGAGACCGCGGCGTTGCACACGCTCAGCAGCTGCTTCTGTCCGTACACGCCCCGCTTTCCTACGCCTTCGCTGAATTTCGAGAAGGCGCACAGCAGCAGGAGGCCGACGAGGGCCAGACCGTACGCTGAGCTCAAGCGCAGCATCCTTTTCTCACTGGGCGTCAGAACTTGCTCAAGGGTGCTCCATAGGACTGCAGCTCCATCTCCAGGTTGGCGATGCGAAGCGAGCTGCTCCGCTTCTCGTCGAGGCTGCGCATCTCGACCACGCGGAGGTCTTCCTCGATCCGGCGGCGCTCGCGCTTCTCCGCCTCCAGCGCGGTGGTGCTGCGCTCCATGGCGATCTCCAACGCGCCGAGGCGGCAGCGCTGCTCCTCGTGGAGCCTGCGCAGCTTCGCCAGCTCGTCGCCGTCCTGCAACGCGATGTCCAGCCGGCGCTTGAGGCTGTCCGCCTGCACTTCGAGCGTCATGAGCTTGCGTTCCGAGGCGGCGGCACGCTCGCGCGCTTTGCCGCTCTCCGTGATGAGCGCCTCGTGGGCCTCCTTCATGATCTGCGCCTTCTGCGCCAGACTCAGCGACGCGGCTCGGCGCTGCTCCTCCGCCTCCGCGTGCAGCTGCCGACGTCGGTCCTCGAGGACCTTGCGCTCTCGGTCCGCGCCTTCTTCCGCGCGCAGAGCGCGCAGCTCCGCGTCCTCCGTGCGGTCGGCCGCCTCCTTGCGCCTCTCTTCGGCGGTGCGCGCCCGACCCTCCACCTGCGCCAAGACCTGGTGGTAGGACGCCTTCAAGGCGTCCAGGTCCTCGGCGTGCCTGGCGCGCTCGAGTTCGACTCGTTCCTGGGCGCCCAGCCGCGCGGCCGCGTGCTCCTGCTGGGCCTCTGCGAGCTGCGCGCGCAGCGCCTCCGCTTCCAGCGCTTCCTCGGCTCGCGTCGAGTGCTGGCTCAAGGCGGTCTCGAGCTCCCACCGCAGCTCGCGCGTTCGCACCTCGTGCGCGTCCCTCTCCGCGGCCATCGCGTTCATCTCGCTCTGGAAGGTGCTGCGCTGCTCCTGCAGAGCGGCCTCGTCGACCAGCGGGGCCGGCTGGAGGCTCCGCAGCACGGCTTCGTCCAGCTCGTCGCGCAGCCTCCGGAGCTCCTGCGCGGTGGCCTCGGCGTCCTTGGCGGAAGCCTGCACCTCGGCCTTCGCCAGCGCGAGGCTCGTCTCGGCCGCGGCCCGGAGCTCCAGGTGGAGCGCCGGCGCGTGCGCGACGGCGCAGGCCGCGCCCAGTCGCTCCACGAGCTGCCGCAGGCCCGCGTCGAAGTCCCCGCTGCCGCCGGCAGCGGCCTCCAGGACCGCTCGCGCCAGCTCCGCCCCTGCTCGGGCGTTGCGCTCCTCGAGCGCAGCCAAAAGTCGCGCTCGCTCCTCGGAGAGGACCCTCTCGTAGCGGCCGCGCGCCTCCTCCAGCGGCTGCAGAAAGGACGGCGGCGGAGGGACTTCCAGGCGCAGCGGCGGAGGGCGCGGGAGCTCCGAGCCCACGCGCTCCGCCGCAGCCCGCAGCTCCTCCAGCCCCTCCTCGAGGGCGACGCTTGCGCGCTGCTGCAGGAGGAAATCGAAGGTGCTGCGAACGGAGGGTGCGCGGCCGGCGTTCGTGGCCTCCACGGCGGCCTGGAGCAGGCGCAGCAGCGCGGGCCCGTCGAGCCCGATGCCCCCCACTTCCTTGGGGTTGCGCGCCGCCGCCCGAACGTGCGCCCTGAAGACGTCCAGTTGCTGTCGGAATTCGCTGCGGAGCGCCGAGTTCGCGAGCGTGTTGAGTCGCTGGAGGTCGACCTCGGAGTTGCACGGGCGCACGAGCGTGAAGAGCTTGCGCACGGGGAAGTAGCTGCGCAGAGCCGCGCGCATGTCCGCCTTGCCGTTCGAGGTGTCCTCCAGCGCCGCCTCGAGGTACGCGTCGCTGGTGACCTCCCGCCCCTCAGCGTCGAAGAGCTGCAGGGTGAAGTCCCTCAGCGCCCAGACCAGCTGCGGCGGGGTCCACCGCGCCTGCCCGCCGCCCTCCTCTTCTTCGCGCGCGATGGCGCTCGCCACGGACGTCAAGCTCGCGAGCTCGGACAAGGCAGTCTCGTCCACGGTGCCGTGCGAGTTGTAGACGAAGATGGACGCCAGCGCCAGCGAGATGCCCACGAGGCGCGCGTCCTGGTCGGCCGAGGCCACCGTCGAGGAGGTGCCCTCGGTGTCGACGACGAGGAAGGGCGCGTGACCCTCTCCGTACTGCAGCGCAGGGTAGATCCAGACCCCCTTGGTGCAGGCCTGCACGCTCCCGCAGGTGGAGAACCCCTGGCGCTGCGTCAGCGCGAGCACGCCGCGGTTCAGCAGGAAGGACTTGCCCGTGCGGTATTTTCCGGCGACGACGACGACCGCCAGCGGCAGGCCGCTGCGCAGCTCCGAGAGGAAGCGCGCTCCCTCGTCGCAGACGACGTACCGCCCGCCCGATTCTTCCCGCACCAGCTGGAGCGGAGACGTTTTCGTCATGTTGCTTTTGTCTATCGCGGGCGCAGAGGACCGACGCGGATCTGAGCGTGACCTCCGTCGCAACAGGGAGCGATTCTTGAGCCTTCGGACGAGAGAGGAGGCACGGATATACCACGCCCTCTCGAAAACAAAAAGCATGGCGGAGGCCTCGAGGAGCCCGACCGTCGTGTCGTGCAAGCTGCTCTCCACTCCGGACCCTCGAGCGCCTCCCTGTGGTCCGCTCTCCGTCGCCCGAGAGCCGTACACGGTCACGGTGGCGCCTTACGTCTCAGAGCTGCCCGTGGACGCCGGAGCGCTCTTCGGGCGCAGGTCTGCCCAGGAGCGGGCTCGCCGGTGGAGGACGGCCTCCGAAAACCACATGAGGGAGATGGGACGCGTCGTGAGCTGGATGCGCAGCATGCAAGCGGCGCTGCCGGGAGTGACGCTGGGGCTGGCGGACACCGGCCTGGGCGTCCAGGCCTTCGACAGCGCTGATCCGCGTCGCTTCGTAGAGCTGCTCTGGGACCGCCTCGGAGAGGCCAGCATCGTCGCCTCGCACAAATTTCTCATCCTCACCATCCTCGGAATCTGCGAGGGCACGTCGACGTGGACCGCCCTCGAACGGCACGGCGTCGACGTCTCCAACGGCAGGGTGCTGCAAACGACGTGGCTCGGCGCCGATGGCGTGCAAAAACGGGTCTTCTTCGTGCGACATTGTCTCTCATGCGCGAACCGCCTCGCCGAGGCCGGCGCGAACCACCTCGGGAGGCGGGCGACGGCCTGCCTGGAAGTGGACGCCATCCTGCGGTCGAGGTGCGCGCTGCGAGAGGCCCTCGGGACCTCCCCGGAGCTCCCGCGCCTCTTCAGCTCCGCGCAGCCTCGCGCCATGCAGACGGCGCTCGCGCTCGTGAGCGACGCCGTGGATCGCCAGTGGCTCCGCCGTGTCGCGGAGAACTCCGGGATGTACACCGACTGCTGCGACGCCCGCTTCGGGCGGGCCTTGCGATCAGGAGCGCCCTCGAGCCAAGGCGGACGCGGCTGCGCCATATCCTGAAGGCCCGAACCAACGACCTGCAGTCTTCGGAGGCAGACAACTAAGTGGTTTTTTTTTACAACGCCCGGATCGTCGCTCGCGTTGAAGGACTGACGTTCTCGTCTCATTTCGCCTGGAAGCAGCTCTCTTCCCTCGTGAGACGGGATCAAACAGCATCTGCTGCGACCTCGGAAGGAAGGCTCAAGTGCCGACGCGCCTTGCGCATGACGTCGCCGAGCTTCTCTGCGAGAGACTTCTCGAAGGCACTCCTCTGCCACCTTTCGGGAGGCTCGTGCTTGTGTCTGTCGCTCATCTGCTCGAATACCAGACGAATATAACTTTCTCGGTACTTCTGTCCCCGCCTGTCCTCTGCGAGATCTGCAATCTCCTGCGGATCTCTACCCGCCTTGAGGTGCCAGTCGTAGAACTCGACGGCGTTCGCGTGGTGCTGCTCGCAAGCGCGGGTCAGGAACGCTACGAACCAGTCGATTGCGACGTCTCGAGTCTGACGGAGCAAGGCGCCGATGTCGACCCAGAGCGGAGCCGAGCCAGTCAGAGGAGCTACGCAGAGCCACGATCGCGCGCAGCACTTGAAGCGCCTGACGTTCTCTCCTTTGGGATGCTCGAACGCCAAGGCGACGGCGATCGCTTGCCCTGCGATCTTCGGGATATTCAAAGCGTCCAACCTTGGCGTCAAGATGACGGCCGCCGCCGCAATCTCCGTGAAGCAGATGAACATCGGTCTCGACTGCGGATCGAGAGCCTGCGAGGTCTGAATCGGCAACTGGTGATGGAGCTTCCACTCGCACGCGCTGCCGCAGACGTTCTGGTGCGAGACGATGCCGTCCACCACGCTCTTGGCTCGCTCCAGCACGTCCGCGTAGTGCCGCTGCAAGTTCTCGTCGTGCGCGGAAAGCACCTCGTCGACCACGTCGTACACCATGTCGATCTTGGTCTTGGCATGATGGCAGTTCCTACATATGTCGACGACGTGATAGAAGACGAGGAATCCCTTGAAATCGAGCTCCACAGCGTCTCCTTTGCCTTCAAGGAGCTGCTTCATGGCCTTCCGGACGTCCCCGAGATATCTCTCGAAATTCGCCCGCACGCTTTCCAGCCTCTCCCCGGGGAGCTTCAAGGACGGCAGGCACTCGAGCGTCGGGAAGCCTTCCTTGTTCTTCGATCCCCTGAGCAGTTGATAGTACTGTTTGGCGTCGGCTGGTTGCAGACGCAGCTCACTCGCATTGCGCAAGACCGCCCGGAACTGCTTCTTCTTTTCCGACGAGCCCTCGTGGAGTAAAACGCGGGCCACAAAGGCGTAGTGATAAATGGCCATGCGAATGTCGTGGTGCGCGTCCTCCACGATACCCTCGCTCGGAAGAGGGTCGTCGAAGTCGCCCCGCGCTTCGAATGGATTTACGACCGCTTCTTGAAAATCTTGGAACCGCGCTTCCTCTCCACCGAGGCCGCAGCTCTCTCCGATGTCGACCCTCTCGAGGTTGATCCGGTGAGGGACTGTGAAGGTCGGGCAGACCTCCATCCTGACCTCCTCGGACATGAGCGGAAGGAGGCGTTTCCACGCGTCGTCGAAGCGCCTCTCCACGAAGAGCCTCAGGCGGTGCTTAGCCCTTGACATGAGCACCGTCCAGAGGGACTCGTACTCCAAGGTGTCCCTCCGCCCGCGAGTGAAGCACGTGAGAGCGGTTTCATTGACCGTCACCACGTAAACGACCCGACGCCCATCCCCCTGCGAGGAATGGATAGAGACTGCCCTCGTGGCCCACTTCGACCTGGTCGTGTCCACCGGACGCCCTTCTTCGCTCCTATGAAAACACGCGAGCCATCGAGGTCTTTGTTCGTTCTTGTCCAGGGAATCGTAAACCCTGTAAAAGTCTTGACCCGTCGCCCGCAGCAGCGCCGCAGCCCGGATCTCCGGCTTCTCCAGGTGCTCGCTCCAGAACTCGTGCAAGCGGGAGACGAGCTCGTCCATCACCGGATTCACCTTGACCAGAGGCGCCACGATCAGCAGTTCGTGAGGCAGAAGCTCCAGCTCGACGACGTCGCAGAGGAATTGCTGCCAAATGGTTTCGACCGTCTCCAAATACACACTCGAGTCGCTGCTGAACGAGATTCTCGGGGTCGCGTGTACGACGCACTCCCCTTCGCTCTCCCGCCTGACGTCTTCTGCCGCTTCTGGTTTCACCGCGCCGAATCGCTGGAAGTCGACCACTGTGTTCATGGCTTCCACCAGCTGCTTGCCGAAGCGACGCACGTACTTGCCGACGATCGGTTCGACTGTTCCGTACGGAAATAGGTCCTGCACGGTCCTCGGATCGGAGCGGAGCGTCAGACCCAGGCGCAAGCTGTTGTCGCTGTGCTCGATCGACTGCATGACGTCTCCGGCGAGCACGGCGTCTGTGCTGCACGTCGTCATGATTTTCGCCAGAGCCTGGAGGTAGTGCCGCTCCAACTTCGTCGCTTCGTCCCAGCACACCAAGGCCCGAGCGTTGAAGCACACATCGTGCCCTCGAAATTTTCCGTTGCCGTCGCCGCTCACTTCAGGGCCCGCCTTCTTGATGGCCTTCGCCAGGTTCTTGAACATGTCCACCGACTCCCGTTCAACGTGCTTCGGAGCGAGGTGGTACACGAAGCAGTCTACCGTCGCGAAGAAGACCTCGACCGCTTTCCCTGCGCGGCTGAAGGCGTAACGAACGATCTTGCCGTCCTTCGATCTGTCACGGCTCACGTATCGGACGATAGCATTGGCTTCGGCCTCCTTGAGTTGCTCCTCGAACTCCTTCAGCACCACCTCCTTCGCGCTGTGAGGTTTCGTGAGCACGAAAATCAGCTTGTAGTGAGCGTAGAGCCCTGCATTCGGCCCCAAGCCGAGGAGACAGTCTCGGACGAGGCGGTACGTCTTTCCGCTGCCAGGAGGATCCTGGAGAACGGTCAAGCGACACACGGCAGGAGGCGCGACGAACTTCAGTAGCTCGTCGTGCCTCGAAATATCTTTAATCATGCAGACGACGTCCGCCTGCGATCGCGGCGGCGGAACCCACGCGCAGCCTCCGCGCAGCTGGCGCAGAGGCACCAGGTACACCCCGCCTTCCCCCACGTCAACCAACACCGTCGACTCGTCGCTTCGGGCGAAGGTGGCGATAGTCTGATGCGCGGGTGAAAATTGCAGCAGGTGGCCGCCGCAGTCTCTGTGCGCCGAGATCTCGACGCCTCTGGCCCCGTCCAAGAGCCACACGACGCGCTTGCCGCTTCGTTCGCAGTCTCGCTTCCGCGCCGCTACTTCGCTCACGGAGATGCGCGACTCCCGGAGTTCCACCTCCAAGGCTTCGACGAAAATGACGTTGTCAGGCTGCGCCTCCGACTGCCTCGGAAAGCGGTCTTTCCACTGCTGAAGCCACGCGCTCAAACGAGCGCGCTTCGGCGCAGGCTCTTCATGCGACATTGCTCAGGCCCGCGAGGGACTCAAGGAGTGAGAAAACGGCTGCGGCGGATCGGGACCGTCGATGGGAGAGACGCTCTCCGCGACAGAGCGGCGAGACGTCGGCGCGAGCGACGTCCGATCAGGCCGCCCAGGAGGCCTGCGACTGAGGAGGGGCGTCGCAAGGGCACTGCGAGGCCACCCAGCGGAAGGCGCGCGGCGTCGGGATGCGCTTCCAGGACGCCTTCCAGATGGGCACAGGACCGCAGCAGCTGGACGGATCGGTGGGCATGGTGTACTCCGGCAGCCAAGTCACCTCGTAGTACTCGTCAGGAGGCAGGCTGTTTCCTTTGCAGCTCTTCCAGCGAGGCCAGTCGCAGACGGCCGGCAGGACCGTGTCCGCCTGGTACCACTGGCAGGTGGCCACCGGCGTCACGGTGCAAGCGTTGTCGCCCACTGGCTGCAGGCTCCACTCCCAGCGCTGCACCCAGATACTCGGAGGAAGAGGGACTGTGGAAACGTCCGGCGTCGACATCTTGCTTTTTACCAATGACAGAAAAAAAAGGTGAGAGGATAGGCAGGCAGGTCCGCGACCCCGCCTCTCTCAAAAGGCACCTTTTTTTTTGTCGCGCCCCTCTAAATAAATGTACGGCGCCTTCTTCGGTCAGCGCTCGTGGACCGCAAGCAGAAGCCCATACATCCCCGCGGCACCGACGACCGCCGTCTCGCGAGCTCAGTGGCCTGCGTGGCCGCGCCCCGCCGCGCCTCCGCCGAGCACGCTCTCCGCGCCTCCGCTGGCGCAGCCAGCCCCTGCGCTGGGCTACTTCACGTCCACCTTCAACGCGAGGCGCTTTCTCATCCCGGCCGCCCCAGGAGCAACCGTGCCCTTCAATTTGGTGACCTCCACGACGGAGCCCTCTACCTTCGACAAGTCCTTCTCGACCTTCACCGCTCCGCAGAACGGCTTCTACCACTTCGACTTCGCCTTGACCTGCCTCGACACGGGCGCACCCATCGGCAACCGCATCGTCTTTTCGCTCTGCGTGAACGACGTGGCCTACGCGACGGCCGCGTACACCACGTCGGGCACCCCCTCCGAGCTCAACACCGTCAGCGCCTACTGGCAAGGCGTGCTGAAGCAGGGCGACAAGGTGACGCTGAAGGCCGTCGACGCCAGCGGCACTGCGACGAGCGCCGTCGTCGGCCCCCTGAACACGAACGTGCTGCCCTACCCCAGCAACTTCAGCGCCTGGTGGCTCGCGTGAGGCGCTTTCCTTCCGAGGCCAGCCTATGTGCGTCGAAGCTTTTTTTCTGCTGTATTGAGAAAAACATGGCCTGCCGACCGTGCATGCTCCCTCCAGCGTGCCCGCCGTTTCCACCCTGCCCTGTGCCCGCCGCTTGCTGTCCTTACGCCGGGCCGACCGGGCCGACCGGTCCAGCCAGCCCTCCTGTCGTGGTCCCGAGCTTCACCGCCAACCTCAACACCAACGACATCGTGATTTCTTCCCAGTCGACCAAGGTGCCTTACAACGAGACCGTGCAGGACTCCACGGCCAGCTTCGACACACAGTCCGGCATCTACACCGTGCCTGTCAGCGGCGTCTACAGCTTCCGCTGGTCGCTCCTCATCTCCTCCACCGGCGCGCAGACCGCCGCTCAGGTCATCACAACGCAGCTGCGCAAGAACGCGCAGGCGCTCAGCAACAACGTGCAGACCATCCAGCCCCTCGCTACCGGCGCGTCGACGCTCTTCACCATCTCCGGGACGTATCAGCAATACTTCGCCGCAGGCGACGCCGTGAGCGTCTGGGTGCAGGATTCCGTGGCGAATGCTGCGGTCATCCAGGGCCTGCCAGTGCTCAACGTGACGCCGTACGTCAGCGTCTTCTCTGGCGTGCTGCTCTCCTAGGAGAGAGATGGCATGCTCGTTTTTTTTTCATCCGAAGCGCAGCGCGCCAGCGTCAGAGAAGGCGCAGGCGGGCAGCCACCCCTCGCGGGGCGCGCGACCCCCCACGCGCACGAAGGCCCAGCCCGTCTCCGAAAACGGGCTGAGCACCGTGACCTCCTCCCCTCGCTCCGCCGAGAGGTAGCCTGAAACGAAGTTCGGAGCGGCGTAGGCTTCGCACACGACGAAGCGCTGCATGACCTTCCAAAACCTCGCCGGCGGCGCCTCTTGCAGCGCGGAGGTGGGAAGACGTCCGCAGGCGAAGGGAGGCGCCACGTGCTGCACGTGGCAGTATCCGCTCTCTTCGAGGTGCAGCACTTCGAGCAGATCCCCGCGCACGGCCTGGAAGTCGACCGCCAACACGTGCTCCCGACAGAGGTAGCGTCCCCCGCAGTCGGGAGGTTCCTCCCACTGCGAGCGACCGGTGATCCGGTCGACGAAGTAGTAGCGCTGCCAGTCCTGCGACCAGGTTGCGCTCCAGTGCGGCTGCAAGCGGGGCGGCGGAGGCATGGGAGGAGGAGGAGCGCGAAAGGCCGCCTCCGGCATCGCCTCCTCAGAGTCCTCCCAGGCGTAGTCCGGGGACAACCACGGCGGATCCTCAACGGGGTACCCTCGAGCGGCTGCACCGTCGTCCGGTGGAACCGCGAAGACTCTGGCCTTGGCGTCGGGCTTGGCTTTGCGCGCGTTTCTCCGGAGCTTTCGAACGGCGCCGACCTCGACGTCGACGTCTTTCCGAAACGCGACGAGCTCGTGCAGATCGCGGAGCCCTTCCAGTCTCGACGCAGGCTCCGCCTTCCCGTCCTCTGCGACTGCCTCCGGCGGCGGCTGCTTCGCGTCAACCGGCGGCGTCGGCGGAGTCGTCTCGAGAACCACGCAGTGCGCGCAGACGGGGATGTACTTGCTGAGCGCGTCCGCGCGCGCGGCGGGGCAGGCCAGGCCTTCCACCAAGCGCTTCGCCTTCTGCAGCACATCTACGTAGAGGCGCTTGCGCTTCTCCTCCCAGCGCTTCCGCGCCTGCACGCAGCGCTTCGACGCCTCGCGGCAGCGGCGCTCGAAATCCTTGGCGCAGGCTGCGCTGCAGCACTCGAAGTCATGTCCGACCTCGCAGGCGAAGCGCGCGAAGACTGCGCCGGTCCCGCTGGCGCAGACAGCGCAGGCCATGGTCAGCGGGGGCATCGGGGGTCGGAACTCGCGTTCTCTTCTCCGGCGGCTCACGAGGGCCGCCGTGAAAAGCATGCACGACGTGACGCTCGAGCTCGCTGCGGACGAATGGATTCCCATGGGACCCCAAGACAACCGGAGCCGCAGCCAGCAAAAGGCCAACAAGTTCATCGAGGACGCGCCCGCGCTGGACTTGCTGCAACGCGCGCGCTACGTGCTGCGCATCGCGCCGCTGCCGCGCGATCAACTGCCGCACACGGGCGAAGCACTCTTCTCTCACGGCCTGCTCGTGCAGTACCTCGCTTCTGACCGCGCCTTCGTGCACAAGGTTTGCGTCGTGAACCTGAGCGACAAGATCGTCAAGGTGCACGACGGCATGAAGCTCACGGGCGCTTCGACGTCTCGGCCCCAGACGCCACCCCTGGAAGCGCTCTCGGAGGCCAGCGCATCTTCTCACACGCCGTGACGGCGACCCGCATGCTGCCGCCAGGACGCCGGAGGACTCCCGCTCCTTCCGCGGGGCGCTTCGGGTCGTCCTCCGGGCAGTCCTGGGAACCTGGGCGTCGGAAGGCGCGCGGACGTGGGAGGAACGTCCCAAAGCGGAGGAGCTGTACGAGAATCAGAGCTCTCCGAGGGCGGATAGTACTCGTACCGGTGCCCGTGGGTATGACGGTGGGAGCGATCCGGAAGCGGACCAAGATCGGGGCTGGGAGCGAGACCTGGAACCGAGTTGGGAAGCAGACCTGGAACCGGGGCGGGAGCGAGACCGGGAGCCAGACCGGGAGCCAGACCTGGAGCCGGGGCGGGAGCGAGACCGGGAGCCAGACCTGGGCCTGAGCTGGAGCTGCACGGACAGTCGCCGTACCCTCCAGAATACTTCGCACACACCGTCTCGCAGCAACTGCTCTTGTCCGCATAGTACATGGGCGAACCTCTCCACGGCCCGAACTGGATAGTCGCAACTCCCGGATCACACGTCGGAGCCGGGGCATCTCCGTTGTCGCACGGTTCGCTCGTCCACTCGTCGGAGTCGTTGCACTGGTGCAGAGACGGCTCCCCGGCGTCGTAGTCGAAGTCTCTGCACCCGTTCAATGGCGTGTAGCAGTACTCCCCCTCAGACATCTTCCTTTACCTCTAGGCAGCGAGGGACACGCGCTCCTAGAGGCGGAAGACGTCAACCTTCGGCCACCTCCGTGCTCCTCGAAGACAGCTGCGCGAGTACGCGCGTGCGATCTTGCACGAAGGACCGCTGAGCCTTGAAAGGGCTCTTGGCCACGCGCGCCGGCCTGGCTTCCCTCGCACCGAAGAGCGTCGCGCGCTGCCCTCCCTCGGCGCTGCCCGGGTTGGCCCGAGGTTGCACCACCACTTCCGCGGTCGTCTCGCGATACCCCCGAGGAGCGAGCTGCTGGAAGTCGGTGCCCTGGGCGCCGCCGTGCCTCTCGTAGCCGCGGCGGTAGACGGGCTGGTCGGCCTGGCGGAGCTGGTGGGTCGTGCGCCTGGCCGACCTGGCCTCGGCGGCCTGCGCCAGCTCTCCTCCTCCGGTGCGCGCTCCGACGGCTCGATCCTCGCTGCCAAGCACGAACTCACCGAGCGAAGGCCCACCGTGGGCGTCGTGCTGGGCGACCAACGCGCGCCTGCCGTGGTCTGCGAGGCGCTCTTCGCGGCGCTGTGTGAGGCTGCCAGAGGCGGCGGCGGCCGCCCACGCCTCGCGCCCCGCGCCCCTACCCGCGTCGGGAGGCTCGGAAGTCACCTTGCGCACCGGCGCTCCCTGCCCCGCCACGCCGGCGCCCAGGCCGGCGTCCACACCCGTCTGCGCCCAGACCAACCGCCCTTCCGCCGAGATCTCGAGCTTCCTGGGCGCCGCGGCCTGCTGCGCCGACGCCGTGCTGGCCGCGTCGGGGAGAGAGAGCCCGAGCGCGAGAGCTTCGCCGTAGAGCTCTTGACGACGCGAGGCCACTGCCGAGGCCCCCAGCGAGGCCGAACCTTGAGGCAGGCGCAGGTCGACGCCCCCTCTGTGCGGGACGGCGCTGTCCGCAGCTCCCAGCTCCTGACTCTGCGCGCCGATCGCGCCGGCGCCGGCAGCGGTCAGCAGTCCTCCGCCAGCTCGCTCCACGCCGAGGGACGCGTCTCGCGCTCCGAGGTGCTGAGCCTGCACCCCCAGGGCTCCGGCGCCGGCGGTGGTCCACAGACCTCCGCCTGCTCTCTCCGCACCGAAGGTGGCGTCTCGCTCTCCGAGGTGCTGACCCTGCACTGCCAGGGCGCCGGCGCCAGCGCCGGCGGCCGAGAGGCCGCCGCCGGACCTGCCGACTGCCGGAGCGTCCCTCTCGCCGAGCGCCTGCTGCTGCGAGAGCAGCAAGCCAGCTCCGAGGCCCTCGAGGCGAAGCTCTCCCGTCCGCGACGCGCCTCCGGCGTCTCGCGCCCCAAGGTCTTGACCCTGAGCGGCCAGCAGCCCCGCGCCCAGGCCGTCGACCCTGACGTCCCCGCCTCGCGTCCAGACCCGGGCGTCGCGCTCGCTCAGGGCCTGCCCCTGGGCCTGCGTCAGACCCGCCCCGACGGCGCCATCCACCGCTCCCGCGCCCGTCGCCTCGAGCTCGCGACGTGCGCTGCGGCGCTGCTCCGCCACGAAGCCTCCCGCTCCGAGCGCTTCCGCGCCGGCGCGCGAGGGCGACGGCAGCGGCAGGTTCCTGACCGAGTTCAGGGACTTCAGCACGCTCTCTTGGCTCACGGTCATGGGCGCGGCGACGGCGGCAGGCGCCGCGCCGGCGGCCGGGCGCGGCGCGAACTCTGAGTCCTTGGAGGAGAGCCGCACCTCCGCCGCGAGGGGAGCGGCGTCGCCGTAGACAGGGGCCGCGGCGCCGCGGCCGGCGTCCACGCGCCCCTCGACGTCTCGCGCCGCCAGCGAGGCGCGCACCTGCGCGCGGCCGTCCTCACCCAGCACGGCCGGCGTCACGGCGTTGCCCATGCGCCGGCTCTGCTCCGGATCCGCGCGAAGCCGCACGCTCTGCTTCGGCCGCTCGCCGCCGGGCAGGATGGTGGCGTTCGGGGTCCAGTTCTTGTTCTCGAGCTCCTGCGTCACGGGCTGCCAGGGCAGCACCCTCAGGCGGTTGTTGTAGCCCTCAAAGCCGAAGGGGTTGCGCGTCCACTCCATCTCGCACGGCGCCAGCTCCGTGCGGTTGAAGTAGATGTCGCGGGCGCCGCGGAGGTTGCGCTCCAGAGCCACGTCGGCGTTGATGTCGAAGCTGGCCAGGTACTGCGCCTGCCCGGCGTCGCCCGCCTGCATGGGGAGCTGCTGCTCCCGCTTCCGGTGCGACGCGTTCACGTTGCCTTCCGCGGCCATGAGCCGTCGCTGCTGCTGGTGGCGCTCGCGCACCACGTCGCCCGCCTGCCGGTTGGGAGGCGGCAGGGCGCTCTCGTAGGTGTCCGCGACCTCTCCGGTCCAGGTGTTCACCAGCTGGCCCGTGGCGAGCACCGGTTGGGTGGTCTCCCAGGGGTTCATGAAGGTCTCGTTCTCGTAGGTGGCCGCGGTGCTGCCGCAGCCCAGCGGGGCCGAGCACACCGCGATCTGCGTGCGCGCCTGCAGCGGAATGGTCTGCTCCTGGATCTCCCGCCCGCCGGGCGTCCAGAAGCCCGCCGTGGAGGGCCCCAGCAGCCAGGGGCCCAGGGGCACCGCCTCCTGCGCCGCCCCGGCATCGGGCTGCCCCTGCCCGTAGAGGCGGCGACGTGCCTCGTCGGGCGCGCCCTCGGGAGCGAGGCTCGGCGGCGGCGGCGGCGCTGTGCTCTTCGACGCGGGGCGCCCCGACGAGGGAGAGTAGCGATTCGGGTCGTAGGGCGCGTCCGGGCGCTCGCCCAGGACCATGCCCAGTAGCGTCTTCATGTCGCTTTACAGAAGGTCGTTGCCGCGGTCCGGAGGTGACTGCCGCGCGCTCGTGTGACGAGCGATGGTGCCACACGCTTCTCGTTTTTTTTCCTCTGAGCTAGTAAATGGCCGCACCTTCTGCTGCGCCTGCTGCTGCGCCTGCTGCACCGCAGTGCCTCCGCTGCGGAGCTTCTCTGGGCGATCCGGTCTGCGCCACCGCCAAAAAGGGAGACAAGTACTGCACCGGACACGGTCTCATGCCCGACCTGACCATGCAATACTGCACTCAAGCTCCCTCGTCCGGATCTCACATGATACTCTACCTGGGCATCGGCGGCGGCTTGCTGCTGGTCCTCCTCTTCTTGTTCGTGATGATGCGCGGGCACGGCCACTGAGGCGCGTGCCTATGTGAGGAAAGAGTGCGGCGCGTCTTTGATTAAACTCGCGCGAATGACTACACCAGCCTCTGGAAGCTTCGGAGGAGCGTGTGATAAAACGGCTTGTGAGGGCAGTCTAGTCTGCAATTCTAGCAGGACGTGCACGTGCCCAATTTACACACTCGATACCAAGGCAGACAAGCGTTCGTGCGACAAAGACAACTCCCAACTCTGCGTCGGCGCCGCCACCTCCGACAATGAGACCTTCTACTACCTGGACCACTATCAGTGGGGCCCTACGCCGCCGAAAGGAACGCCTAAGACAGCGACGTCAGCAGATACATGCGCCGCCGCCTGTTTTGCTGACAAATTCGACGCGGCCTCCTTCGTTGGCGGTACTAATTCGTGCACGTGTTTCAGTCTTTCCGACGTCGACTCGCAGTGCCTCACCCTAGCTCCAGTCACAAAAGACGCCTACCAGAAGACCACGCTCCTCAGCAAGGAGTGGCTTCCTTCGAAGACTCAAGGTGCCATCTGCAACGAGAGGCCGTCTTGACAGAGCGTCTGAAAAATCAGACGCTTGCCAAACGAAGCTCAGAGGCTTCGCGAGATACGCTTTGAAGACCCCCATGAGTCGACGGCGCATCAGCAGTGGATAAAGCTGTCCTAGCTCGACTTTGTACAGACCTGTTGAATGCATCAGGTCGAGGCTCATTCGCGGCTTCTGCTAAATAGCAGGTCATGATGTTCCTTGCCGCATTGATATCTCTGTGCCAATGTAGGCGGTGACCCTTCAAGTTCAGGCAAGAATCGCAGCACTGAACTGCATGGAGTTTCACACGATGTCGCAGTGTCCATTCTCGCAGCTCTTCGTTGCATAGGCATGTTGCAATTCCAGGTGACATCTCGCGTTGCTGCAACAACGGCTCGTCCTGAACTCATCGATCAAGCAGACTCTGGCTCCATGAATTCGAGAGAGTCTCCTGCGAAGCCTACCCTGTGGCGCTGGAGCATAGCCGAACCCTGTGGAGCAGGAGTTTGCGCTGCCGAAAGCGACCAGGACAGGTTGCGAAGACTTTCCAGTGATCTTGGAGCATATTTGGTCCAGAGTGCGGTCTCGAAGCTGATAAGCCCTGAACCTCCATCTGCGAAGACCACGCGTTTTGTACGCTGATGCGATGTCACCTAACAAGGGTATAATTGCAGAAGTGTAAGCAGTCCATTCGTCCAAGTTCCGACGACAGGGCAGTCCTTCCATCTTCCGCAGCAGTGGACGACCGTCGCAGCACGTGTGTCCTTCCAGAAGACGCTGCGTATAGCTCGTGCAGCGCTTGGTTCCTGCGTTATGTCGAAAACTCTTCAAGGATACCTTGAACCGTTCCCCCTCAGGGGTCACAGCTGCAATCAAATCTCGGCGCCCTGGGTCAATTGCCACCAGTCTCTGGCCATCGACAGGCAAGATAGGGCGAACGGAAGAATCATCTGCCACTGTTCTCTCTTTGAGGACATCTTCAATCGCTTTCCCGAAGGTGATGCTTGGATCAGACCATTGACAACCTGTGCGACACACGAACAATACTTTATCGATCGCTTCTGTTGTTGAAAGCACTCTTGGCCGCCCACGACTCCCAACCCTCGTGTCAAGCTGGTAGACGCATCTAGCCAGTTCGTTTTTTTTTGCAGAAATCACTGTCATATGACCCCTGCTCTGAACTTGTTACTATTTCAGATTTTTCAGACGCTCTCTGAGGGACACGGACTCGACGTTGAAGAACTCTGCGAGGCCGCCCTGCGGATCTCGAGGTCCGCAGCGCCCGGGGGCCCGGAGCTGGCGTCCAGAAAATACCCGGCCCATGTAAAGACCGCATGGACCGACTGAAGGCGCGCCAGCAACAGGACCTCGCGCAGTCTGCCGACGACCTCGCCTGCGGGCCCGGCAGGAGCTTCTGCAAGGCCGCCCTGGACAGCCAGTGGGGCGAGGATCTGACGACCGCCGAGGGCTGCGCCGTCAAGGCCTACACGCACGACAACGACAGCATCTACAACTACTGGCAGTGGCAGCCCAAGTACAGCAGCGACCTGAGCAAGGGCAACGCCTTCTTGAACAGCTCCGTCGACACGAACCGCTTCGCCAGCCAGCAGGTGCGCCAGGAGTCCTTCCTCCAAGGCCGCGGGCAGGTCACTTCGGCCAAGCGCTGCCTCTCGGGAAAGCTCAACTACCTGCCGGAGGCGCTCTTCCAACCGCGCCCTCAGGCGCCCCTCGACATGTCTCTGTTCGCGCAGCCCAGCGTGGTGCCGCGCTCCTGCGCCTCGCTGACCGAGGTCGACCTCCTCGACCGCCTCGCGCCGCTGCCCGGCGCGCCGCAGGGCATCTACACGCCCTTCGCCGCCGACAAGCTGACGCAGGCCGACCGGCGCTTGCTCATCGAGGGCTCCTGGACGCCCGAGTCCAAGTACAAGGAGGGTGTCACGCTCTCCACGAAGAAGATCCCGAGCTTCAAGGAGATGAAGGCCGCGCAGAACCGCCTGCGGGCGTGAGGCGTCAAGCACTATTTTGTGGTCGCACCATAAATGGAACACTCGCTGCTGGAGACCGCGCGAAAGCTCCTGCGCTCGGGGCGCATCGTCGAGCAGTGCCTCGAGCGCGTCCTGCGCAAGAGTGACCGCCTGGGCCCGCACGTCACCCAGGTGCTGGCAGAAGCTCTCACGAAGCTCGTGCAGGACATCGCGGGCCTGCCGCTGGCCCTCGGCCACTACGTCTCCGACGCGCACGCCATGCGCTGCCTCGTCGTGGTGCTGCACGACGTGCTGACGACCGTGCGCCCCGAGACGATCCAGAGCCGCGAGCAGGAGGCGCGGGCGCAGGCCCGCGTGCGCGACCTCTGCCGCAGGCACGGCCTGCCGGCCGCCTGCGCGGCCTTCTACGGCGTGCTGGTGTCGGAGATCGCGTTCGTGATGCGCAAGCTCTCCGAGGCCCTGAGCTCGCCGCTCGTGCGCAAGCCGCGGAACGCGGCCGTGCTCCTGCGCTGCATCCGCCACTGTTTCCGCGACATGAGCGCGGCGCTGGTCTGCTTCAGCTTCGACAGCCTCAAGCTGGCCGTGTGCATGCGCGCGATGGTGCAGGGGTGCGTGAGCGTCAAGCGCCGCGTCAAGGAGGCCATCCACGACACGCTCCAGCAGCTGCGGGAGCAGGCGCGGTGCCTCGCTGCCGTCAACGACGTCCACGCGGAGAACATCTTCACGGCGCTGGAGCTGTCCAAACGCCGCGCGCCGCCGCCGGCGACGGCGGCCTTCTTCGACTAGAGGCCCCGCTGCGGGGCGCTGCGAAACCAGACGTTGAGCCCGTACTTGACGCCGCTCGCCGGCGGCCGACCGCCGTGCTTCAGCTTGGGCTCCACGCGGAGCCCCAGCCCGTGCGCCGCGCAGTTCTCCCAGCTCACCGCCCTGCCCTTGCGGGGCGCGACGCAGAGGCCCAGCTCCGGGAACTCCGTGCAGGCGCCTGGATCCGCGTCGTTGAGGTACGCGAAGATGCTCGTCGTTCGCTGACTGTCGTGGTCCTCCGTAAAGTAATCGAAGTGCGGCTCGTAGCGCTGCCCGGGCTCGTAGCGCACCAGCTGGAGGTTCTCGAGGTGCGAGCGAGGCCGACCGCTCAGGGTCACGGCGCGCCGCTCGATGCGCTCCAGGGCGTCTCCTCCCGAACCGAGCGGCAGGAAGGCCGTCCAGGAGGTGCGGCCCGGGTGCACCTGCGTGCCGCCCCGCGGGCTCATCACGGTGGAGGGGGCCAGCCGCGGCAGGTAGAGGCTCAGCAGCTCCTCGATCTCCGCGTCGAGCAGGAAGCCCTCGTAGAGCCGCACCACGGGCTCCTCGCAGAGGACCTCCACGCGCAGGAGCGCGTCCGCCACGCGCAGGTCGCACGGCGGCGGCGGCGGCGGCGCGTGGCTGGGCCTCGCGGAGGCGGCGAGCAGCAGGACGGCGACGCAGAACGCGACCAGCGCGAGAGCGAGCAGCGGCTTCCCGCGCGCCGGCATTTCCTTACTCGCGCTTCAACACGGCCTTGACCAGCATGGTCTCCGCCTCCTTGCACACGGCCTCCGGCCCGGCAGCCTTGAGCCGCTGCTGCTCCGCCTGGCACGCCGAGTCCCAGAGCGGCATCACCTTCTCCACCGACTGCGCCGGCAGGTGCGCGGCCACGGTGGCGCTCTCCAGGAGCGTGCGCACGGCCTCCCCGGCGGCAGCGCAGAACTGCGGGCCTTCTGCCTCCGTCAGGGCCGCCACGCAGGAGCGATGCACCTCCTCCATGCCGCCAGGGCAGAGCTTGGCGCCTGCCGCCTCGATGCGCTGGCAAAAGCGCCGCGCCTTGGGCTGCTTGAGCTTCCCGCAGTCGAAGCGCTCGTGCGCGGCGCAGAGCGCTTCCAGAGGGCTGGCGGCGGCAAAGGGGCGCGAGGGAGAGCCGGCGGGCGGCTTGGCAGGGAGCATGTCGTTTACCCATTCGCGCAGGCGTTCCGAGGCTATAGTCAAGGCGCGCTCGCGCACGCCAGCTCGAAAAGGGAGGCGTCCGCCCCGCCCGTCGCGCCGGGCACCATGGCCGCCTTCAGCGCCGCGTCGCTCAGGAAGACCACCTCCGCCTTGGCGCAGCGGCCCGTGCGCCCGGCGCGCCCGCAGAGCTGCATCATGTCCGAGTGCGACAGGGGCCGGCACGCCACGATCACGCGCTCGACCGGTAGGTTGATGCCGTAGATGAGGTGCAGGCCGGAGACCACGAAGCTCTCGCGCGCCTGCTCGGCCAGGGTCTGCGCGGCGGCCTCGAAGGCGGCGTCCCCGAAGGCGCTGCCCAGCTGCAGCACGCCGCAGAGGGCCGCTTCCACCAGGCAGGTCTGCGTGGTGTCCACCACGCTCTGCGGCAGCGGCAGCTGCGCGCGCTGCCACTTGACGGGCAAGCGTTGGGCCGAGCCGTGGAAGCGGGCCACGTGCTCGCGGTGGTTCACCACGCAGTCGGCCGGCCACTGCAGGCGCTCCGGCTCCGCGTCCCCGAAGCCGCTGCGAAGCAGCTCCTCGCGCTCCTTGGCGTTCACGGGCCACGTGCGCGTGCGAGAGAGCTCCGAGTTGCGAGCCGCGAGGCGGCGCAGCGAGGGCACGCTCTCGAGCAGGGGCGCCAGCGCGTCGGCGACGAAGTCCGCCGGCGAGTCCATGACGATGAGGCTGGCGCCAGGCAAGAGCGTCGCCTGCTCGCGGCAAAAGAGCCGCAGCTGCAGCTCGGCGGCGGCGGCGTCCGCGTCCGCCGCGTCCGCCGGCGGCGTCAGTCCGGAGCGCAGGCAGCGGAAGCAAGCGGTGCGCACGGCCTCGTAGCTCAGCAGGTCCGCGAAGCTCAGGTCCGCGGGGGCCAGGCGCCGCAGCACGGCCGGAGAGTAGAAGCGCCGCAAGTGGCCCGAGGCCTCCACGACCTCCAGGGGCACGCCGAAGTCGTGCGGCGCCCAGACGCGCCCCGCGCCGTCCAGCGCCGTCACGCTCATGGGCAGCCGGGAGGTGCGCACGGTGCGGAGCTCCGCGCCCGGGTGCCGCGCCAGGAAGCGCCCCACGAAGCGCGGCACCTCCTCGAAGTCGGGCACGGTGGCCGACATGAGCACCGTGACGGCCGGGCAGCTCCGCAGCACGTCGCGCACCTGGGCCTGCAGGGTCTCGGAGAGGTGGGCCGTGGGCTCGTCGAAGAGCAGCACGTCCGTGTCGCGGTGCCGCAGGATGCAGGCCGTGGAGAGGAGGTCGCAGACCAGCACCACGGGGAAGCGGTCGCAGCGCGCGCAGAGCTTCAGGGACCACTCGGCGCGCTTCTCCGCCTCCAGGGGCGGCGGCGAACTGGGCTTGACGCTCTTCCCGTGGAAGCAAGTGTAGGACGGCGAGGCCACTCCGCCCACCACGATGGCGAAGGGCACGGACGCGGCCACGAGGTGCTTGCACACGTCGACGCGCACGGGCCGCGAGAAGCACGCGTAGATGACGTGTCGCCGCTGCTTCTTCTCCGCCATGAGCGCCGCGCCCAGCAGCGCGCTGGCCGAGGTCTTGCCGCCGCTGGGAGGCGTCTGGTAGCGCAGCAGCAGCGGCGTCGAGGCGGCGCAGGCGGCGCGCACGACGCGCACGAATTCGACCTGCTCCGGGTGCAGCGCCAGCTCCGCGTCCAGCGGCGCCGCCGTGCTCAGCAGCTCCTCGTGCTCGCAGACGGCGCGCAGCGCCTCGCGCGGGTCGCAGCCGCGGCCGCTCGCCAGCTCTTCCAGCTCCGCCAGCAGCTCAGGCGGCGCGGCGGCCACGCGCTCGAGGTAATAGCGCCGCGCCTTGTCGGCCGCCACGGCTGCAGCCACCGGCGGAAGCGCGCGCAGCCAGAGCAGCAGCGCGTAGGAGTAGCTCTCGAAACGCCCGCCGTAGGCCTCCAGGCGCGGCGGAGCTCGCTCCGAAGCGAGGTCCTGCGGCGCCTGCGCGCGGAGACGGTCGGCCTTGAGCACCTCCGCCAGGGTCTTCGCTCGGATCTGGTCGGCCTTCTTCAGCGGCTTGCCCGGAGCGCTCGAGACGCCGTCCCGCACCGCCGCGAAGAGCGTGGCGTCGAAGGCGCGACGCCGGGGCGCAGGCGGCGGCGCGCCGTCCAGCTCCAGGGCGGCCCTCTGGAAGAGCAGCCCCACGCGGCGCGTGTGCGGGGGCACCGCCTCGATCTGCTCCCACTCGGCTTTGGTGACGCTCAGCGCGCCGCCCTCGGGCGGCGCGGCCAGGACGGCTTCTTCGCCGCCCGCTTCGGCGCCCATGGTTTGAGGCCGCTCGGAGGCGAGGAAGGAGAGGGGGAAACTGGAGCTGGAGCCGAGTTCAAACCGGGAACGGAGGCCTGCGCAGCTCAAGACAAAACGAGGGGACGTACCGAGTCTCGAGCGTTCCAGCCGTGTCCGAAATGGCGGCGCCCACGTGTCAGCGGCTCGAGTTGCTGCGGGGGTTCCTGCACGTCTACGCGGCGGGAGCGCGCGCGGCCGCCCTGGCGGAAGCCGAGCCGAGGTTCTTCGACTGGGGCGAGGAACTCCCCTCCGACGCGCGAGCCAGGGCGCACCGAGCCCGCTCGCCCTGGAGCCAGCTCTTCGAGGCGCAGCTGCACCTGCTGGAACCGACCGTCGACCTGCCGTACGAGGCGCTTTGCCGCTGGTGCTCCGAGCAGGTCTTCGGCGAGCGCCCAGAATGGTGCCTCAGGGGCTACATCGGCGGAGGGCTCTCCGGCAGCGTCTTCCTCGCGGAGCGATCCGGCGCGGAGGAGCCGTTCTTCGCGGCCGTCAAAGTCATCGCCAACGACCCCCTCGACGAGCCGGCGCCCCCTGAGCACGAGCTCGCTATGGCCCGCAGGTTCCACGCGGTGGGCCTCGGGCCTCAGGCCCTCGACGCGCAGCTGCGCGGCTTCGTCCCCGCCAGGGTCTCTCGCCGCGAGCAGGCCCGACTCTTCCGCGGCCCTCGACCGCGCAAGGCGCGCCGCGCGCTGCGTTCCTTCCTGGGCTGGTACGCCATGGAGCTGGTCGACGGCACCCTCGGAGACCTCCTGGAGACGGCCGCCGAGGCGCCGGCGCGCTTCGCGACGGCCCTGGCCGAGCTGCTGCGCCGGTGCGCGGCGGCGGGGCTGGCGCACGGCGACGCGCACCGCTTCAACGTGGGCGTGCGAGGCGGCGGCTTCTGCTTCCTCGACTGCGGCCGCAGCGTTTGCGCCGAGGACGTGTCCCGCGAGACGCTGGCACTGGGGCAGGCCGCGGACTGCGCCGTACTGCTGGCGTCCCTTTCGCGCGCCTACCCGTCCGTGGCGGGGGCGCTGCTGACTGAGCTGCGCGCTTCGTCGGCCCTCTGCTCGCCGTCGCTCCCGGCCGAGGCGAAGCGCTCGAGCGAGCTCGCCCTGGAGGGCGACCTCCGGGCGTGCAAGCGTCTGGAGAAGCTTTACCTGCGCTCTCTCGAGGACGCCTTCAAGCGCCCCCTCGCGTCGCCCATCGACCTGACGTATCGCTTCGACAGCAGCGACGAGGACGATCCGATGTCTCCTTGAAAAGTCGGAGGCGCCTCACGCGCCGTGGCGGTACGTGGCGCGCACCCAGGGCAGCCCGTCCGTCCAGTAGCACAGCTCGAAGCGCACGGGGTCGGCGCAGACCTCGGCGGACGCCTCGTGCAGGCTCACGGGTCGCCCCAGGCGACGCGAGGCCAGGTGCCGCAGAGTCTCCAGCTTCAGCCACCCGTCCACGCTGTAGCGCGCCTCCGCGACCAGGGCCCGCGCCAGGCGCAGGTCGCGCAGGCGCACGCACGCAGCTCCAGGGGGCCAGCCCGTGACCTGGAAGCGCTCGTCACCGCAGAGAAGCGCGTGGAGGTCAGTGGGGCCGTAGAAAGGCCCGCGGGGTCCGTTCACGTCCAGAGCCGCGTACACGGCCACGAGCGGCCGCCAGTCTCCGCCGCGCAGAGCCCGGGCCGCGTGATCGAGGACCTTGGAAGGCTTCATCTCGCCTCTTTTCTATGGGGGCGGGTCACCCTTCGGAGCTGTCCGAACGCGATCGCAGCTGCCCCGCCAGCCGACTCCAGGCTTGGCAAATATACTTCGTCGTGTGAAGAAACCTCGTGAAGATTCAAATGACGTCCAAGTCCTGGTCTCGAGCATCGCCGAATGCCGGAGCATCCGGAGCTAGATCTGAACCCCCTCCAGGATTCTTTCAAGCCGTCGTGACTTACACAAAACAGAGTAACGAACCAGTGACGTTAGTGTACTCACATGGCAATTGCACCGAAGACATGCGACAAACTGAAAAATGGTCCGTAGTCGAAGCAAGCGAAGCAGGCGATGCTACATTCCAAAACAAAACCAACCGGGACCGTATCATAAACTGGTTTGAATCTATGCTACTGGACCAGTTTGAAGTACCAAAAGAGATTAATGAAATTAAGCACTTTCCTAAGTTTGAAACGCCAAACGGCGTCGCTGAGGTCGTTATTAGGGGCATCAAGGCACAAATCGCGTGGAGCTGGTCTCCATGGCTGCTTTTTCCTACGCAAGCCTCGAAACTAACTCAAAAACCCGAGTATTTCAGCCTCACTGATTCCGAGCGTGAAGATTCGATTACGAGCCAGGAGAGAAGGCGAAGACGTGTTCGGAATCGCGGACCGATCCCTGCGGGCCAGGCGAGCAAGCGAGGACGTTCTCGGAATCGCGAACCACGCCCGCAAACGGACGACACGAGCCTTCGCGCTAGTACTTGGCATGAACCACCCCTTCAACCGACCACCATGAGCTCTGGTCGAACAGAAAACACGACGCACCACCCCACAGCAGAGACAGCAGAGACGACAGGCGCGACTGAAAAGGACGCGCGCCCGACCAGACGGTGGGTTCCAGCTGCTGCGTTGGCGGCGGGTCTGAGCGCCGCCGGATTGTACGCCGCTCACCGCTCGTTCGCCGCAAAGAAGAATCACGGCGGGAAAGCGCAAAGCTCTCCGTCGGCGCGCAGCACGAAGTAACGGACTGGCCAATGCGCTCTCCAAAGGGCTCGTTCACGAAGGCTCCGGATCGCTGGTGGGCCTAAAGAAAGCGGACCGCGCGCGCGTCCAGCTCATCCCTTTGCAGACATGAACGCCAACCTAGAAATCGTGCTTTCTCTGGCGCTGCCAGCGACCGGCGACGCCGCGGCGGACCTCGCGGTCTTCCGGCGCTGCTGGGCCTCGGTGGCCGACAAGAACCCGACGCTCGTGGCGAGCGCTCACGCGGTGATGCTGCTCGGCCTCGAGTCTGACGGCGTCCTCGAAGCGGCCGCCGCCGAGCTCCGCGACGCGATCGGCGCCGACGTCTACCGCCTCTCGGGCAGCTCCTGGGGGCGCGTCTTCAACGACGCCTTCCTCTGCGCCACCTCGTGTCACCGGGCCAAGTATTGGGTCCACGTGGACGACGCGCACGTCTGCTGCCGCCCCTTCTGGAACAGCGCCCGCGCCGCGCTCCGGGGTCCAGGCTCCGACCTGTGGCAGCTGCAGCTCTCGGACGACTGGGACGATCTGCCGGAGGAGCGCCTCGTGCGCCGCGACGGGTTCACGGAGGTCCTGCCTCACGTCGACGCGGCAGCGAAGGCGCGCCTCGATCCGGAAGACTACTGGGACGGCGAGCCCTACCTTTCCCTCTGGCCGATCTTCTCCCTGCGCCCCTTCGTCAACAACTTGGAGAAGTTCCGCGGCGCCGCCGCGCTCGGAAGCCTCCCGAACCGGCCCTTCGACGAGGAGGCCGGCTGGACAGCGCTGCAGTGGACCTTCGGCCTGCGTCTGGAGCAGCTGGGCGCCCGCAAGGGCGTGCTCAACCCTCCCGCCTTCTCTTTCGCGGACGCATCAGACGAAACAGACGACGACGACGACGACATGAGCTAAGACAGCTGTCTCCTTCCGTCTCTCCGTTGACCTGCCCGCTCGCCCCCGGGTGTCAGCGCCGAGCCTTCGCGCCCCGCTTCGGAGGCGCGGCGCCGGCGGCGGCGCCGCGCTTCTTGCCTCCTGCTCGGGGAGCGTCGCCGTCGCCTGAGCCCTCGGCGGCGGCGCCGGCCTGGCGCTCCCTGCGCTGCTGCAGGTACGCCTCGTAGGCCTGCTCGAAGCGCACGAGCGCCTCCTCCCAGAGTTCGGCGGGACTCTTCGCGCGCAGCGAGTCGTGTTCCGCTCGCAGCGCCTCCGCGTCCGCCCGGAGCTTGCAGATGCTCTCCTCGGTGCAGCTGGAGAAGGGCATGCTCAGCAGGTGACCGTAGCCGCCCGAGGCCTCCTCCTCCGCGCCCGCCCCTTCTCCGTCGGGCGCGCCACCCGCCGCTGCGCAGGGGCGGAGGCGCTGGAGCCCCAGCTGTGCCAGCTCGCTCTCCAGCTGCGCGCGCTTCGAGCCCAGCAGGCGCAGCCGTCCGCTCACGACCAGCTCCACGAAGGCGGCCTTGGCCTCCGCCACCTGGATCCTCAGCTGCAGCTTGCCCAGCTGCGCCTCCTTGCGCACCCCGAAGAGGCGCAGGCGCTCCGAGGCGTGACAGCGCACGACGTCGTGGTAGCTCTCGAAGAGCCGCAGCTTGTACTCGGCGTCGTGGAGGTACATGAAGGTCGCCGGCACGCTCGTGGAGAGCTTCAGGAAGGCGGCGAGGCTCTCGTCCGGCACGCCGCTGACGTCCTCCGCGAAGCCCACCTCGACGCGCACCTTGGTGTCCGAGCTCAGGTTCACCACCGAGGCCACCTGGAACTTGGCCTTCTCTCCGCCCTCCTTGAGCTCCGTGAGCCAGGGGTCCGTCCAGCGCCCCACGGGCAGCTCCGTCACGACCACGGTCCGCGCGTCTCGGCGCGCCATGACCCCCGTTGTCACCACGCCCTTGGCGGTGACGGCCAGCGAGCCCACGAAGCCCTCGTAGTGGGGCTGCAGCGGCGGCAGCGGCTCCCCGCGCATGGCCGCGCGGCAGCAGGCCACCACGGAGCCCACGGAAAAGCAGGGGACGCTGGTGGCGAAGCCCGTGGCGATGCCGCTCACGCCGTTGACGAGCGCCAGCGGGATGACCGGCACGTAGCTCACGGGTTCGATGGCCTCTCCCTCTTCTTCGCGGCGGGGCAGCACGTCGTCGTCCTCCGCGGGAAAGAGCGCGCGCGCCACCGGCGCCAGCCGCGTGAAGATGTAGCGCGCGGCCGCGTGGCACTTCGGCGGATCCAGGCGCGAGCCGAACTGGCCCAGCGGCTCCAGGAGCGCCACGTTGTTGACGCCCACCTGCTCCTGCGCCAGGCCCACGATCGTCTCCACGAGAGAGCTCTCGCCGTGCAGGTAGAGCGTCTTCTGCGCCACGGCCGCGGCCGCCTGCGCCACCTTGACCTCGCGAGCGCCCTTGAGCCCCAGGAAGTAGAAGAGCACCTTGCGGCGCGAGGGCGTCAGCCCGTCCAGCGCCGAGGCGATGCTGCGGAAGACGCTGTACTGCGAGAAGTGGATGAACTCTCGGTCCAGGAAGTCCGAGACCTTGACCCTGGGCGCGCCGTAGTCCAGCTCCAGGTCCGGCGAGTAGTCCTCCGTCAGGATGCGCTTGCGCTCGTCCGCCTGCTTGTCGTCGAAGTAGGCGTGCAGGCGCTCCTCCGCCCGCGCGTCCAGCTCGAAGGTCACGGTGTGGCGCGGCAGCTCGCGGAAGATCTCGCGCGCCTCGCGACTGGAGTTCGTGCCCAGGCCCTTGTAGTACTTGATACCGTAAGCGTCCAGGCGCGCCGTCTGCGCCCACGCGCGGTACGCCTGCATGGTGAAGAAGGCCTCGGCGCGCCCGCCGCCGCTCTTGGGCGTGGCGCGCAGCAGGGGGGTCACGATGCGGCAGACGAAGTCCGGCCTGGCGGCCAGCACCTCCGGCAGGAGCTGCTTCAGGTTGTCCAGCAGCATGCCGCAGATGTGCGCGCCGTCCAGGTCCTGGTCGCTCATGATGGCCACGCGCCCGTAGCGCAGCGTGGCCGGCGAGCCGCCGGGCTGCACGTTCAGGATGCGCAGCACGGCCTCGATCTCCTTGTTCTTCAGCGCCTTGCTCAGGGGCACGTTGCGCACGTTGAGCGGCACGCCGCGCAGCGGGTAGACGCCGAAGCGCTCGCGCCCGAGCACGGCCAGGCCGGCGACCGCCAGCGCCTTGGCGGAGTCGCCCTCCGTGAGGATGAGCGTGCAGTCCAGCGGGCAGCGCCGGCAGTCCAGCGCCGGGTCGTACTTTTCGATGGCCGGCCCCTCGCGCCGCGACGGCGCCACTTTGCGGAGGTTCTGCGCGAGGTCGCGCTCCGTCTCCTGCCGCAGGATGGCCTCGAGGCCGGCGGAGCGCGCCAGCTTCTGCAGGAAGCGCGGCGAGAAGTCCACCGAGAAGCCGAAGGCCTTGGCCGGCGTGGAGAGGCTCTCCTTGCTCTGCGAGGTGAAGCGCGGCTTGTCTACCAGCGCCACGCAGAGGACGGCGAGGTGTTCGCGCACCGTCTGCGGGCGCACGGCCGCAGCGCACTTCTGCTTCCGCGCGAGCTCGCAGACGGCCCTGTGCAGCTTCTCGCGCACGTGCGCCGCGAGCGTGCCCCCGTCGCAGCGCACGCCGTTGACGAAGCCGCAGAAGTCCTCGCCGCAGGAGCGCGCGCCGACGATGACCGTCGCCCCCGGGCCCTCCGTGCGCCCGAGCTCCTCCGTCAGCAGCTCCGCGCCGCCGAAGAGCTCCGCGGCGAAGAGCTGCGGCTTGGCCGGCAGGCGCGCGCCCTGGAAGGTCACCTCCACGCCGGCCCGCGCGCAGATGGCCGCCTCGGCCGCGCGCGTGCGCAGCAGCTCCTCCAGCACGGGCAACGAGGGGTCGAGGCCCAGTCGCGCGTAGTCGGGGCGGAAGGTCACGCGCACGCGCCCCTGCTTGCAGACCTTGTCCTCCACCTCGGGGCGCCCGCGCACCGTCATGTTGCGCTCGAAGACCTGGCGGAAGCGGCGCAGCTTGTCCTCCACCAGCACCTCGAAGCGCTCGCTCCAGATGTTGCAGCACGTGATGCCCACGCCGTTGCGGCCTCCGCCGAAGCGGTCCGCGCCGTCGTCGAAGTTCGAGCCCGCGTTCACCTCGGAGAAGACCACCTCGGGCACGAGGCGGTCCGTGGGCCGCTGCTCGCGGTCCAGGAAGGGCGTCACCGGCAGCCCCACGCCGTCGTTCTCCACGCAGACCTCTCCCCCCACGAAGGTCACCGCGATGCGCCGCTGCGTCGCGTCCCGCCGACTGGCGTCCAGCGCGTTGACCAGCGCCTCGTCGAAGATCTTCAAGAAGATGGGGGACAGCTGCCAGGAGCGGGGCTCCGTGCGCTTGAGGTCCGCGCCGAGGAGGCGCCCGTGACCCTCCACGGGATCGTTGGGCCCCACGTAGAGATCCGGGCGCTGAAGCACGTGCTCTTCGGGCGACAGGCGCTGGAACTCCAGCTCTCCGGCGCGCTTCACGGTCGCCTTCTTCGGCGCCATGGATGCGGTCCCGGCAGATATCAATCACACACACACACACGCACTGCTCGAGGAATAAGGACTCCGCAGATGCAAGCTGTTTAGGAGGGGTCGCATGCGAATTACAAAAAAAACGAAGGCGCGAATGCTCGACTATCCGTGCTTCGATCGCGAAACCTGCGCCGAGAGTTCCGAGGTGCGCCAGACGTGCACCGGCCCCCCGACGTCTCCTCGCGCTTTTTGTCAGCAGTGGTGCGACGACGGGGGGACCGACCTCGGCTGCTTCGACGCCCAGGGGCGGCACGTCAGAGGCTTCGTCAGCACATGCCGCGACGCCCTCGACCGCCCAGTCCACGGCTACGTCGGCCACTGGCAAGCCTGCTGCCAGCGCTTCGTCCCCCTCGAAGGAGCGCCCCTGCCGGCGGCTTGCAGGCGACTGCCAGATGCCGACCCTCTTCGTTTTTTCTAAGACGATGGACGACGTTCGCGACTGCACTAAAAAGAAAGGATCAGATGGCAGCTCAAAGGCAACCGCAGCTCGACGAAACGGGCAAGCTGAAACACAAATTTCCGAGATGTCTCGTGAAGGCGACGTACTATCCGTGGAAGGGCCCTACCCAACCTAGTTATTACATCGCATCTGGAAGAGGAGTGGCGACAGACCCGGACCCAGACTCGTACCATTTTCCATGCTCTCTTCCAGAACAGGACATCCAAGAAGGACTTAAACAAATTTTGGACGATTTGGATATAGGGAACGATTTCACGGTTTATGGGTCTCTTGACAACTCGAGCGTTAAAAATTTCATTAAAAAAAAGGTTCCTACACGTTCCTAAATGACTGGCAAAGAACGCGAAAGCTTCAATTGAAGATTAAAAAACAGACCGGTCATGGGATTGAAGAAGTAGGCGCCTTCCGCTGGGGGACGAGTCGCGGGATCTCCGGAGAAAACGTCCGAAAACTGGGGGGCGTCCTTGCGCTCGCCGTCGCAGCAAAGCTACTTCACGGGCGTTCTAAAAACAGGCGCGGCGACGAGCGCCCTCGAGATCGAACGTCTTAACTGTCACGCGAACACGCGACGCCATCTATAAAATTACTAAGCGATGCCAAGAGCGGAAGAACCGCAGGACACCCGTCGAGCAGGATACCATCGACGCCTGCTGGAGCAACTGCCCTGTTTCGTCAAAGTCGAGTATAAGCCCGTGATGGAACCAACGCGATTCTACGTTTCTTCGGGCATCGGTGACGCCAAGAAACAGGTAAAAGCGTCCAGAGCTGTGAATGTCGCCGATTACGAGTGCCATCTCAACGAAAGCGTGATCGAAGCTGGACTGGGGGCCATCTTGAAATTGCTCTTTTCAAAGCAAGGCATCGTCATAGATGATCCACGCAGTGCGAATTCGATCCTCCGCAAGGGTATAGTTTTTCACGGCGACGACGCGGAAATGTACGATATTTTATCCACGGAAAAAAGGAAGCTGGATGTCATGCAAGGCGAAAAGAAACTCGGAACATTCAGTTGGAGCACGAATCGTGGAACTATACCTCACGGAACGGCCGTACAGCTGGCCGGGGCCGGAGCTGCAGGGGGCGTTCTCGCGCTTCTCGGTGCGCATCAGCTCTACAAGCGTCGCAGCGGTGAGCGCTCCAGGCGGCGGCGTTAAAGGGTCCTGAGCGAGCGCCGCTGAGCCTCTCACTCGAGATGCTTCCATCGAACGACTCTCTTCGTTTTTTTTTCAACAGTGGAACGTGACTTCTCTGTCCTTTCACGACGACGACTTCTGCGATCCACACTGATGCCAACTACTTCATGCCATGCAAGGTTGACAAAGCAAACGGTGGAAGATAGACTCGAAGCCCGTCCGGCAGCGGCCTGCGCCTCCCAGGTCGAGAGAGGAGACGCCCTTTGTCGGCCCAGCCGTCCCTTGCCGACGCACCAGATAAATGACATCGGCGGCCGGCGCGCCACCAGCGACCAGGAGCTTGCGCGTCAAGGGGACGAAGGACGTCGTCGAGCTCGGCGAGATCATGGGGAGCGGGACCTACAACCTGATCACCGAGGCGCAGTGGAAAGGCGCGCCCGTCGTGGTGCGGACGTCGCAGCCCTCCTATCCGGTGGACAGGCCGGCCGCCGAACTGGAACAGGGGATCATGAAGGTACTCTCGCGGCACGGCGTCCACCCGATACTGCACGTCGTTGGTCTCTCGGAGAGCGGCCGCGCCGCCGGCCGCGCGCAGGTCCTGGCCACGACCGTCATGCAGCGGGGCGACACCTCGCTGGCGCAGTGGCTCGTTGCGCGCGGCTCGACGAAGGAGGAGGACGCGGAGGCGGGGCGGCGCGTGGGACAGTCGCTGCTTCGACAGTTCTGCCGAGTCTCGGACCTCGGCTTCTGCCTCGTGGACATCAAGCCGGGCAACGCAGTCGTGACCGGCGAAGACGTCAAGCTCATCGACGTCGACCCCGACTGGAGCTTCTACATGGATCCGGGGCTGCTCCTCGCCGCGCAAACGAACGCCCTCGACAAGCCCGGGATCGAGGGCAGGTGTGCGCGCGCCAGGGGGCTCTCGTATTTCCTGATGATCCTGCTCATGTACCTCTTCGTCGAAAGGGACGAAGCCTCGACCCCGCGGTACCGCGGCTTCGTCGAGGCCCTCCGACGAGCGCTCAAGAATTCGTGCGTGCCCACGCAGGCCCTCTCTTCGCTGAGAGGGAAACTGGCCGAGAGCCTGACCAGGATCCTGAACCACTACGTCTTCGACAGAGACGTCGACGACTCGAGGGCGCTGAGCGATCTGGCGCAGCGGGTGTCGAGGGAGGGCCTCTCCCAACCGGGCTGCGAGGCTACCGTCGTCGCGAACGGCGCTAAGTACGACTCGGAGGGCTCCCACTGCTCGGACGAGGACTGGGCGCTGGTGTACCGCGTCAACGGGAGGCGCTACCCATGTCCGATCCCTGAGAATCGAGCGCGCCGCTACGCCATTCAGAAGTCGCGCGCCAGCGACTTCGGAGCGGCTATAAGAGTGCCCAATGTCGCTTCGAAGGCCCCCCTCCGAGAGCGCTCGCGGTCTCCTCGCCGCCAGCAGGTCGGAGAGCGCGGCGTCTGAGCGTCGCCCTGCCGGTCTACATTCTGCCCAACAGCTCTGACGCTGGTCTGTCGCTTCGTTTTTATTCGAGATCTCCTCCTGTAAAAAAAAAACGAAGACGACAGGACGAGACGAGTCGCAGAGGAACGGAGCGACAGAAGCACCCCTCTGCGCGAGCCGTCGGAGCTTCAGAGATCTCCCCAGCCCCTCCTATCGGCTGTCTGAAAAATCTGAACGTCCGGATGGGCCTGACTCGAACTCCAAACAGCCCGCAACAGTGAACGCAGTCACTACCGGAAACGTAGAAGATACGCGCGAGCGGTGCGTCGTATGAGATGGCCAATTTCTCAAGTTCATCTGCTAGCCAGAATTGGCATCGACATACGGTGTAATCTCTTATCATACGATTCCAATTCTACAAAAAAAATCGGACAGACACGTAGGATGAACTTTTTTTTGACGTGTGAATCAAAAAGTGCCATGGCTGACGGTGGTGAGCATCGTGGTCGTAGTCGTGTTCTAAGCGCAGTGACCGAAAGCGCCAGAGAAAATTTGACGTCCGCTCGCGAACGGCTCTCGGAAGCATGGAAAAAGTCTTGCAAAGTCAAAGCCGTGTTTAAGCATCATGATGGACGAAAAGAGTACTTTATCGTCAATGGCGACGAGGTAGATGAGGACTCTCGAGGGATACAATATGGCCTTGGACTCAAATGTTCATTGGAAACGGAGAAAACTACGAATGCAGTGAAGAAGTTGCTTGAGCGTTTGAAAATCAAAAGAGTTCGCGAACCAGACTCTGAACGATATGTTCCCGTACAAACCCTTCAGAACTTGCAGTCAAACGGTAAATTTATTATAGATGTTATTGACGAGCTCGAATGGAAAACCAGTCGTAGCGGAACCATTTCCCCAAAGACGTTGGCGTTGCTCGGGGGGGTCGGCGTCGGTCTCTACGGCTTGAAGAAGATCCGCAGCCGTTCACGGGAAAGTCCTCGTCGCCGCTGACGCTGGGTCTAGAAGCGCGGCGCGCCGTCCCTTTAGGCGTCCTCGGGAGGCGGTTCGCGCAGGAGGTCCTCGGAGGGAAAGACCGCGTCCACGTCCAGCGTGCCGTCGCTTCCGCCGTGCTCCGAGGCCCACAGCGCCACGTGCGTGGCCGTGAAGTAGAGGCCGGCCGCGCAGCTGTCCGGCAAGACGTAGTAGCGCGGGCGCAGCACGAGGCGCGCGTGACCTCCGCGAAAGTGCGCGCGCGTCGCGACCTGGGCGCGATAGAAGGCCGCACCCTCGCCCGTCGCGAACCCCTCGCGCGAGCGCAGCTTGAACTGCGTGGGCGGCTCGAAGGCGCTGCCGAGCACCACCTTGACGTTGATCGTCGGGTCTCCCGCTCGGTCCCTCTTCACGGAGGGCGTCCACTGCAGCTCTCCGGAGCAAGGCAGCCGCGCGAGGCGCTGCTCGCAGTGCCGCTCGAACGCCAGCAGCTTGGCGCCCAACGCGGCAGGCAGGGCCACGCGGGTCCTGAAACTCTCTTCCGTCGCGTTTCCGTTGCCGCAGGCCTCGAAGCCGAAGGGCAGCCGCAGCCACGCCCCGAGGCGCACCAGCAGCTCGCCCGGCCCGAGCAGCAGCAGCGGCGCGAACTTCCGCGGCTCGCTCGGAGGGAAGCGGTCCTCGGCCTCGCAGGCCGCGAGGTCGAGCGCGTCGAGGTCCGCGAGCACCAGCTCCCGTCTCTTCGTCCGACGCTTCGTCTCCTTCATCGACTCTCCGCCGCAAGCAGTCATAGTTTAAGTTACCCTCTACCCCCTCTCCGACTCGCCGCAGAGCGCGCGCTCGTCGCGGTGGGAACCGCCATGGAGCGCATCCTCTGCTGCAACGTGCTGCAGAACGAGCGCGCGCACAAGGACAACATCTTCCGCCATCCGCTCTTCGCCAGCGAGGACGCGCTGCCGTGGCCCCCGGAGAACTGGCGCGAGCTGTGCTGCTGGCACTGCTGCCACGCCTGCCCGGCCCCCCCGGTGTGCCTGCCCAACAGCTACGACCGCCGGCAGGACGTCTTCCACGTCTTCGGGCTCTTCTGCGCGCTGCCCTGCGCCAAGGCCTACCTCGTCGAGCACACGGCCTTCGCGTCCGGGGACCGCGCGCTGCTGCTTCACTACATGGCCACGCGCTTCTTCGGCCACGACGGCTCGGCGGCGAAGGCGGCTCCGCCGAGGCACCGCCTCAAGATGTTCGGCGGCGACCTGAGCATCGAGGACTTTCGCAAGGAGCACGAGTTCTCGACGGTGGTGCTCTCGCCGCCCCTCATCAGCGTGCCCGAGGTCTACGAGCGCTACTCGCCGGAGACCTGGCCCGCGCGCGGCTGCCTGCGAGGCGCCGCCGCCTCCCCCGGTGCTCCTTCAGCCGCCGCTTCCTGCGCTTCCGCCGCCGCCTCCGCGAGCGCTCCCTCGAACCCCAGCCTCTTCTCGGGCTTCCTCAAGCAGAAGCGCTCGTCGGAGATCAAGGCCGAAGACGCTCCGGGCACCCTCTGCGTCTTCATGAAGAAGAAGAAGCCCTGAGCGCGGCGGTGCCGCCGGACTGGAGCGCGGCTCAAGGGAAAAGCGGACCATGACGGAGATGCGTCGGTCGCTCTGGGGCCCCGCGGCCTGGACCTTCTTGCACGCCTCGGCCGCCGTGGCCGAGGACGCGCAGGGCATCGTCGAGCTGCTCTCGCTCTTGCCCCGCGTGCTGCCCTGCGCCGAGTGCAAACAACACTGCCTCGCCTTCTTCGAGCGCCGCCCACCGGGCGCGGAGATCCGCGACGCCGCGTCGGCGTCCCGCTACCTCTTCGAGTTCCACAACGACGTCAACCTTCGCACCGGCAAGGCGGCCGCGCCCGAGCGCGTCGTCGAGGCTCGCTACGGCGTGACGCTACCGACGCCGCCGCAGCCGCAGGCCCGCTTCGACCGCGTCAGGCCGTACCGTCGCATCTGACTCCCGAGGGCACGTCGGGGCACGCCGACGCGACGCCGCGTGCCCGCACGGGTGCCGGCAGCTGCGCCACGACCTCGGCGAGCTCCTCCAGGAGCTGCGCGTAGGCGGCCTGCAGCGCCTGCTCGCGCCGCTCGAAGCCCAGGCACTCGAAGTCCAGCTCCACGCCGGCCGGAAGCGGCTGCAGCTCCACGCCCCGCTGCGCGAGGACCTCCCGCCGCACGCGCCCGAGGAGCTCGCCGCCGGCGCCCACCCGCAGCCCCAGCTCAGCCGCGCGCTCCACGCTCCGAGCGTCCCGGCGAGCCAGCCTCCAGCGCGGCCAGTACGAGGGCGACGTCACGGCCATGAATTTGGCGTGCCCGCTCGCGCGCACGCTGCCCGGCTCGAGGGTCACGAGCGCCACGGTGACGGGCTCGGCGCCGGGCGCGGCGCGAACGCCGAGGCGCACGGACGCCAGCTCCGGGACGAGGCGCACGCCCTCCGGCAGGCGCAGGTGCCGCGCCAGCGCCTCCTCGCCCGCGGGCACCACGAGCGGGAGGTCCGCGTGCCTGCGGAGTTGGGCTGGCTCCGTCCAGAAGGCCAGCTGGCCGACGCGGTGGGCCGCCTGCGGTTCCAGCTCGATGCAGTCGACCGCGTCCGTGAAGGTCACGGACGCGGCCGCCAGGCAGACGGGCCGCGTCATCAGCGCGCGCCGCACGAGGACGGCCGTCGCGAAGTCGGGGAGCACCAGCGGGAAGCTCCTGGGCAGCTCCAGCAGGCGCGCCCGCAGCGCCCGCGCGGACGCCTGGAGCCCTTCGAGCGGCCCCTGCAGCAGCACGCCTTCGTGCTGCGGGTGCTCCTTGATGACGGCCGCGTACGCGGTTTCGTCGGCCTCCAGCACGCCGATCACGAGCAGGCGCAGCCAGGTCTCGTCGGCGGGCCAGACGCGCCAGAGGTCCTCCGCCTGCCTCTCCACTCGGGTGCGGTCACCAAAGGGCCTCGCGGCCTCCTTCATCTTGAAAACGTAGTCTCTACAAGATGGCTGCGACGTGGGAGTTCATCGGGGAATTCCGACCTCACCTCTTCCCGGGCCGCGACAGGGACCTCGGGGCCTGCGCGGGTCTCAACTTCTCCGGCTGGGCGCGAAAAGCCTCGCACGGCGAGTCGCTCTCAAGCCGCGACTGGCGCATCCGCTCGGACGAGGCGGAGCTGCCGCTGGTGGTGGACGACTGCGAAGAAGACTTCCTCACGCTCTGCTGCACCGCCGGGCTCGAGTGCTGGACCACGGGCCAGCTGCTCGTCGTCCGCGGCGAACAGCTCCTGCTGCCGGAGCTCTTCACGGTCTTCTCCACGCGCGGCTGCGTGCCGACGGTGCCCGTCCGAGCGGCAGCCCGCATCGCGGAGACGGCCATGCGCCGGGCGCTGAGCGACCTGTGGCAGCCCCGAGACGCCGGGGACCTGCCGGCGATCGGCGTCTGCGGGAGCGGGCCCAGCGCGCTGCACCCTCTGGCCCACCCCGCGGCGGCGGCGTACCTGCAAGCTCTCGACGACCCGCGGCAGATCGCCGCCCTGCTCTTCGCCTCGCACGCCGAAGCCACGACGCTCTCTCGCTCCTCCCTCTTCCACGGCCAGGACGCGGCCCGCCTCGGCAGCTCGCGCTTCTACTACAGCCGCGACGACGACGCCGTCCGCGTGACCCCCCCGGCCGTCACGTGCGTCGGCGAGGTGCTGCGCGGCTGCCTGATCGTCGGCGCCGACCCGCGAGCGCTGCTGCAGGTCGCGCGCGCCTTCCTGGAGTTATCGCCGTCGTGGGGCGGCGACGACGGCACGCTCGTCGTGTCGACCCGCGAAGACCTCCCCTTCGTGGCGAGCTCTCTGCGCGGCCTCGACTTCGCTCTCGCGACCTCGGCCGCCGACCTGCAGGCTCCCAAGGGCGTCGTCGTGACGTCCTGCGAGCTCCTGCTCGACGAGCTGGATCGCGACCCGGTGCTGCTCTCGCGGCGCTGGGGTCGGCTCGTCAGCGTCGGCTGGCCGCGCGCCTGCGAGGCCTCCGCGGCCTGCGGCGTCCTCGTGGACTTCGTCTTCCACCTCGCGCTGGCCGTGTACGAAGACGTCTACGCCGACGGCGGCGAAGGCGTCAACTACGGCTCCCTGGCGCAGCTCCTGGGGGTCTCCGCCTCGGGCCTGAACGACCCTGCGGCCACGCGCGCGGCCCTGGAGCAGCGCGTCATGCACCTGGAGGAGCGCCGCAGCCTTCGCAGCGCCCCGAAGCCGAGCTTCGCGTGCTCCGTGCTCTCCATCGAGGCGCCGGACAGCCTCGAGGACGCGGCCCTCAGGCCCTTCCGCGGCGCCAACCGGCGGAAGCGCGCCGCGCTGGGAGCGCTCTGCGGCCGGCCCAGGCAGAGCTTCCGCCCCCTGGCCGCGGGGTCCTCGGTGCTGGACCACTTCGCTCGCCAGCAGCCGACGCTCCACCTCGACGCCTTCGCCTCCGCGAACTTGGGGGGCGCAAGGGCCGAAGGCTGCCCGGTGTGCTTCGAGCCAGACGCGCCCGTGGCCACGCGCTGCGGGCACTGGTTCTGCGAGGCCTGCCTGGAGCTCTCCTTCAGCGTGCAGGCCCGCTGCCCGACCTGCCGGCGGGCGCTGCACCGCGTGCGAGACGTGGTGCACACGCGCCCCGTCGAGCGCTCTCCCGCCACGCCTTTCATGCGAGGCCTCCTCGCCTCTCTCGCCTCGGCGCAGGAGCGGAGCCTCGTCGTGTGCAGCTACGGGGACCTGCACGAGCGCCTGGCCGCTCACCTCCGCGCGGAGGGAGCGCCGGAGACGTGGGCTTGGCGGGGCAACACGAAGCAGCTCGTGCGGACGCTACGCCGCTTCGAAGCCAGCGCTCGAGGTTGCTTGATCGTGGACCCGGAGGGGCCCTGCCTCTCCTGGGCGACCTGGCCCGCCGTGCGCAGCGTCTTCGTGCTCTGGCCTCTGGAGGACTCGGAAGCGTGCTGCCAGCTGCGCTCCGTGCTCCGGGCCCTGCCCCCGACAGCCCCGGCGCCGGACGTCGTGCTCTTCGCGCAGCACGGAACCGAGCAGCCAGAGCTGACGCGCTGCCAGCATGGCGAGCACTGGTGGTGCGACTTTAAGTACTCCAGGACGACCTAGAGACCCCCTTCCCTCTTTGCGAGCTCAGCCGGCTTGTTTCAGAGTCCGGCCGAAGTCTTGCAGGGACATGCGAGGAATTCCGACGGCGTCTGCTCCGAGCTGGCGCAGGAGCCAACGCGAGGAGTAGCTCTTCGAAGGCGTAACGTAGGTGCGCAAAGCGTCGTCGATCGCCGCGCTTCCTGTCAAAATATGCCAGACGACTAGAAGACCCCGCACCCAAAAGGGGTAGGGCGTACCTCCGCCACGCAGTCTGACACCCTCTTTCAAGAGGAGGACAAGCACCCGACGGGTCGCGTCGAGATTCCGAGCCGCACGTAGCAAGTCCTCGACGAAGCATCGTCGAAAGAGGCTCAGATGCTGCTTGCAGAAGTCCACGAAGCTCTTCATCTTCGTGTCGGCCAGCGAGACGACGCGAGCGATCGACTCCACCACTTGCGCAGCGCACTTGTCCCACTCCGCGATGACGCTATCTTTGCGCTGCCTGTCTGTTTCAGAGGTCGGCTGCGTCGAACACAAGCTCCAGGAATCATTCAAGTTCAGGTCCGCGGCGAGTCTCGACGCGTCTTGCGAGATGATCGTCAAGCCTGCGATCTGCACGACGAGATGTGCGAGGGCATCGTCTCTGCGATTTGCCGCTACTCCGAGGAGCTTGAGCAGCCCTTGCGAAGGCGACCACTTGAGCCAATCGGAAACCACCGTCGAGGCGCTGCCGATTATTCCTGGTGCGCCGCTTATCGTCAGGAGCACCCACAGATCCCTTTGGTAGCCGGTCAACGTGGCAAGCGAGGCTGCGCCTAAAACGCTATCCGCTAAGAGGGAAGACGCAGCCTGCACCAGCACCAAGTACGGCTGAGACGCCTTCCACCGCGACGAAGCTGCGAGCACGCTCTCGACGGTGCAACGTTCGGAGAAATAGGAGCCGGACCGCAAAAGAAGCATTCCGAATACGCGCAAGAGTGAGAGCTCGCCGCCTCCAGACGACCGCAGCGCAAGCTCCTCGACGGCCGCCACGATTTGAAAGGTACGCCAGTTCCACTCGTCGACGTAATTGTCTATCTGCCGCCGCAGTTCTTCGGTAAAGCTAGGCGACGGGCTGCAGAGCTTCCAGGGGTCCAGTTTGTGAAATCTTGCGAACTCGGCGATGTCCTGATTCAGAAGAAACAGATCCAGCAGCTGCACGGACAGATTCGCAAGCAGCTCGACGCTCGACAGGTCCCGGGGAGATCTCATCCTTCGAAGCTTTTAAGATTGCAGTGACACGACGTCCTAGACTCACAAGCCGTCTGAAAAAAAAAATACGGACTCGTGAAAAAAAACGTTCTGAGGCGTTTTAATGTAAGACTTTGAGGAGAAGCAAGTTCTCGACGGTTCTAGGCAGAGCTTTGGGCCGTTCTAGACCGTCGTACCTCAAAATGATTTTTCTGAAGCGATCTAACCTTCCAAAAGTAAGTCCTATGATGTATAGCCAGAGACCCAAGTCTATCTGACGTCCTTCATCGTTTTTTACGAGATACGCGAAGGAAGAGGATGCTGCAACGGCATGTCTACGGCCAAGACTCTCCTAGGACTTTTGACACGCTCTCTCAGGCGTGCCGAAAGGCAGTTACGCCAGGCGCCTGGTAGTCTCTCTCACGACTCTCTTGATCGCGCGAGGCAGGTCCAGAACCTTCCTTGCGGCCTTCGCGGTCGCTGGAAACATACCGACGGCCGCTCGTTCATGCAGTGCAAAGACGTCGCTTATCTTTGCGGCATCTTGCCAGAGATCGCCGTCCGAGGCCTTGTCCCATCCAGCCCATCTGCAGGGACAAGCTCCCTTGACGACGACGGCCCCCTGCGAGGGTTGTACGTCCATCCACACCAAGACGCCCGATATGCTGCCGGCGCTCAGAGTGGCTGCCAGCAGAGCTTCGTCAGAGGGTGTGACGAGAAAGTCCGAGTTATCCTCCACCTCTCCAGGGAGGCTGCTGTAGCACATTCGCGGGGACGATAGACCCTCGCCTTCGACCGCTCCGAAAACGACCGAGTTGCAACCGCTCGTGGCTGCGAAACGGCTCAGACACTGCCGAAACTGCTTCAGAATTCCGACCTTTTTCTCGACCTCTCGCTCGATGTGTTTGAATCTCGTCGCCCTGGAAACGAGCTCGAGCTCTTTGCTTTTGACAGCCGCAGCGCACGCCCCTTTCTCCGCGCCCTTTAGTTGCAAGTCGTGCTTGCGTAAAAACGACGCGGCGTCCTGCAGAAGAGAGGGGTAATAGTCTTTCAGCTTCTTCGCCGGCCCGAGCCGAAGCGTAGACGAAGCGACGGACGGCTCGAAGACCTCGAGGATCAAACTCGTATCGATCACGCACGCGCGGAGCTGCAACTGCACCGGATAGTCGACGCGCGCTTTGACGAGGAAAGGCCCCTTGCCTCGGGTGGTGCAGGTAAAATCCACTGCTTCCGAGGCAGCCGCAGGTCTCCAGGATGCGCCGTCGGTATCGGAGCGCTCCCTTCCGGAACCGCCGACGAAGAGTGTCGGCGCCACTCCTGCAGATCCGGCGAGTTTACCGACGCAAAATTGGAATCCGAGCTCTCCCTGCATCTTATTCGCGGACGTGCGCACTGCGTTCAGCAGGCTCCGGTGGTATCCTGCTTCTGAAGAATAAGGGAGCGAGGGGCAGTATTTTTTCTCCTTCAGTTCCGGAGGGGGTCGTCTGCAGAGCGCGTCCCCAGGCTGTCCAGACGTTCTGAGCGAGACGCGGCACGACACCCCTTCATTGTCGAAGTCTGTCTCGTAAGTCTTTACCCCGCAGTGGGCGTCGTAGAGCTTTCGACCGCCGTAAGCCAGCGCGGCGACGGACGCCGCCGCTGCGGCCGCTCCCGCTGCCTGCTTGGCCGAGACCACCATCTTTTACACGAGCAGCGCGGCACCGCGCCTGCTACGCCGAAGAAGACACACTTCCTAAATGGAAGAGGCCGAGGAGCCCCAGCTCTCCGTGGCGGACGTGCGCCGCACCCTCGCGGCGCTGCGCCGCGGCTGGGGGGAAGTCTGCAGCGACCCGCGCAAGCGACCGCTCTACCTCTGCGAGAGCATCGACGCGGACGCCGGGCTGTCCTTGGAAGCCTTCGCGCTGCGCTTCGTGCTCTCGCACCACACGAAGCGCGTCGTCAAGGCGGAGGGCGCACAGAGCTGACAGCAGGAAAGAAAAGCCGGATGCCCTCGGAGGGAGCGGCGGACGCGCTGCGAGCGGAGCTCAGGAGCCTGCTGGCCGACATCGACGATGAGATTCGCACGGGCTTCCCGGCGTCCTCCTCGGAGCTGACGCGGCGCACGTGCCTCGCGGAGCTGAGCATCGTGCGCGACCTCGTGGATCTCCTTCAGCGCGCGCTGCTCGGGAGCGACGGCCGGACGCCCTCGGAGTTCCGCTTCTCCACGCCCGGGCAGGCCTACGACCTTCGCGACGCCCTCGCCGTGGCCGCGCGGAGCATCGTCAACGAGCGGCAGCGGCAGGAGGCCGAGCTGGGCACGCTGCAGCTCGCGCCGTGGCCCACGGACCTCCGCGACGCCTTCCAGACGCTCATCGACGAGGAGCAGCGCGTCTGCGCGAGCGTCGACCGGCTCTGCGACGCCTCTTGCGAACACGCCTCCGCGCTGCGCACCCTCGTGTCCAACCTCTGCGACGTGTGTCTCTCGAGCCTGGCCAAGGCGGCGGCCCTCTCGGAGCCGGCGCAGCGCCGCAGCCTGGGCGAAGCGGCCTACCGCACGGCCGAGCGCGCCGCGGCGGCGTGGCTCGACTGGCGCGCTGCGCTGGAGGCGCGGCAGGCCTCGGCTCGGCGTGCTTGCGCTCCCGTCAGCATCCCGAGCGTGCTCGTCGGCGCTGCGGCCTCGGAGAAGCGGGCCTCTGCCTTTCTGGACGCCATCCGCCGCGCGCTCCACCTGCGCCGGGAGCAGAAGCGCCTCGTGGCCGCGCAGCGGCGCCTCGTCGCCGTCCTGTCCGCGGCCGAGGCGCTCGCGGCTCTGCAGGCGCGCATCGTGGTCGACTAGTCCCGCGCGTCTCGCAGGAGCAGCAGCGCGCGCATGAGCTCGGGCGCGGAGAGCTCCTCCAGCTCGCAGAGCGCCGCCTCGAAGCCCTCCGCGCGCAGCTCCCCTTCGTGCTCCTGCTGCAGCACCATCTCCAGGAACTCGGCGACGGCGGCGCGGGAGAGGAAGCTCAGGGAGAGGCGCGCGCCGCCTTCTCCGCTGGCGCGAACGCGGTACTCGTCCTGGCCCACGTAGGTCACCGAAGCGGAGACCAGCGGATGCAGCGCGCCTGGAGCCCTACGGAAGGTCAGCGACAGCGGGCTCTGAGGTTGCGCCTCTTCCATCGCCGGCGCTTTTACCTGCGCGCGCGCCGCCGCCGCGGTCCGCGGCAAACGCGCGCCGAGGGTTCGCGCGCTGCACGCGGCGCTCTTCCCCCTCGCGCTGCGGCGGCGGGAAGGGCGCGTACTGCGCGATGACCGCCGCGTGCTCCGCGTTGAGCAGCGCGTCCTCCGCTCGCAGCCAGCAGCTCGAACGCTCCGAGCCGAGAGTGCGGCTCGCCAGCTGGCACCTGAGCTCCAGGTCGCCGTCGTGCGAGCAGGCGCCAAGGAAGCCTCGGCAGCGGCAGGCGTAGCGGTAGTGCGTGAGACTCTTGAGCACCGGCTCCAGGGCGTAGCGTCGCGGCCTGGAGGTGTAGTAGCTCCAGATCTCCGCCTCGGAGATCTCGTGCAGCGGACGCCAGAGCAGGCGCCTCAGGAGCGCGTCTCCGGGGTAGTCGCGCAGCGCCAGATCCACCCAGCTCATCGGGGGGTCAGCAGGCGCGCGACGGCCAGGGCCAGAAGAGCAAGGAGCTCCGTCGAGTGCAGGCGTGCGAAGAGCGCCAGGCGCCCTTGCGAGAGGAGGAGCCGAAGGGAGCCGCGGTCGAGCCTGAAGACGTGCACGTCCGCGGGAGGCGACGGCATGTGAACCACGCAGCCCCGCGAGAAGCAGAGCAGCTCTGCAGCGGTGAGGAGACAGGAGCGCAGCCAGGGAGCCGCGAGGCAGGAGCCCCAGCCCGTCAGGGGCGCCGGCGGGGGCTTGGTCGTCATCACGAGCAGCGGACGCTCGGGGCACAGAGAGAGCGGCGCGTTGTTCACGAGCGCCGCGTCCACGTAGCGGCGCCCCTCGATGACCACGGGCTCGTAGAAGAGCGGGACCGCCATGGACGCCATGACGGCGTCCAGGACGCGCACCTCCGCGCTCGAGGCCGCGTCGAAGCGTCTGATCACGGCGGCGTCGAGGTCCACTGCGAAACAAGCGAAGCTCGGGCGGCCACGGCGGGCCGCGAGCCAGCCGAAGGTGGCGCGCGACGGCACGCCCCTGGCCCGGAGCCACGAGGCCAGCGTGCTGCGAACGAAGCGCCGCGTGGCCGGCGCGCGGCCCTGGCTGAGGCGCCCGAAGGAGAAGGAGTCCGCGAAGAGCCGATTCCAATCCTCGCTGTAGAAGAGCTCCACGATCTCCTTCGGAGCGTACCCGGCCGTCAGAAGCAGCGCCAGCAGCGCGCCAGCCGAGACGCCGGAAAGCGACGCGAAGCCCTCCGCTCCCAGCAGCTCGAGCGCTCCCAGGTAGGCCGCCGTCTTCATCCCCCCGCCCGCCAGGAAGAGGGCGCGGTGGTTCCTTCTCAAGGCGTCCATTACCCGCCCTTTTTAATCACCTGCTCGTCCGTAGGAGAAAGAGAGCGATGCTACCGGTCTTCGTGCTCAGCATGAACCCGACCCGCCTGCGCCAGACGCTCGACGCCCTGTCGGCGCGGGGCAGCTTCGAGGTCGAACATGTGCCGGCCGTAGACGGGCGCGATCCCTCGCTGAGATCCGACCCGGAGCTCACGGCCTTCGCCCGTCACCTCTGCCCCGACAAGACCCTGGCCATCGCCCTCTCGCACCGCTCCATCGCTCAGCGCTTCCTGGAGACCTCGGCGGCGTCCTGGTGCCTCGTGCTCGAGGACGACGCCGTGCCTCTGGAGGACGGCGGCGACCTGCAGCAGACCCTCCTTGCTTGCGCGGATCGCCACGCGGGTAGAGACTACGTCCGCCTGTACTGCCAGGGCGCGTGCAGAAGCGACGCGTCGTTGCTCCAGGGGAGCACCGCCGCGTACCTCCTCTCGCGCCAGGGCGCTCGCAAGCTCCGCGTGATGCCGCTCTTTTGGCACGTGGACGTGCAGCTGAACGCCCCGCACTTCCGAGGCGGACTCTGCCCCCTCTTCAGGACGCGCGACGCGGGCACGTCCCTGCTCACGCGCGAGGGGTGGCGCTTCTGGGCCGCGCAGCCCTACCTGCGCGCCCCCGGCTTCGGGAAGACGATCAGCGCGGGCGCCTTCTACGCCGCGGTAGGCGTCTCGACCGTTGTGACCTCGGCTTCTTGCGGCCCGCTCTCGCACGCCTGCGCATGCTCTATGGCGCTGCTGCTGTGCTTGCCCCTCTTCGCGCAGCTCGTGACCCCTGCGCAGCTCACCGCCGACGCCGCGGCGGCCGCATGCGCCGTGGCGGCGCTAGCCCTCGCCTCGTCCGCGCGCTGGCCGGCGCTCCGCCCCGCCGCGTGGCTCGTCGCGTGGCTGGCGGTCCTGTGCGCACTGAGCGTCCCGCGCAGACGCGCCGCGGTCGATGAGGTTCGATAATACGAGCCGCGCTTCGACCTCCCTCTATCCCCGTCCCGGAGTTCTGAATCGCACTTCGTCTGTGGATTCCGCGTGGGGTTTGGCCCAGCTGCGAGAACTGTATCCCGCCAGTCCGTCTAGCACCCCCGGTGAGCGTCAAACGCGAAGAGGTCCACGCGATCCTTCCCGAAGCAGCTCTCGCCTCCGCCCACGGCGTCGCCTGGAGGCTCCACAGTGAAGAGCGCACCGTTCCTTGACACGGCGCCAAGTCCATCTCGGTTTCGTCTCGTCGATGGACTACACGACGCTTGTCCCCTGAAGACGCGCCTTTTCTTCCGTACCCCAGTCCGTCTTCGTTTTTTTTTGAAGCGAAGCGATGAAGAAAGAGATCACCATGGACGGCTCCTTACGGCTCTCCAACGGAGATCGCATCTCCTTCAACTACAAGTGCATCGCCCTGTCGCTGGGCCTCGCCGGCTTCTACTGGTTCGCCCCCCCGAAGAACAAGTGGCTGCTGCTCGGGATCCTCTACTTCACTTACCTGGCGCTCGCGTGGTACGACCACTTCTTTGACTGCCGCCGCAACTCTCTGCAACCGACCTTCCTCCACGGCTTCTACGGCGCCCTCAAACCGCAGGACTACCGCACGGCCTACGACGCCTGGAAGCCGGAGACGAAGCGCCTGGTCGCCCTCGTGGACGCATGCATCCTCGTGGCGCTCCTCCTGGGACTGCCCTTTTTCCTGCGTTGGCAGCCCGACTGCTGACCTCTCCACCCGACGGTCGGGTCCTAAGAGAAAGAAGGGTCGCATGTCGGAGGAGGAGATGCAGCTGCTCGCGGCGCTTTACGAGCGAACCAAGGACATTCTCCGCAAACTGGCGGTCAAAGACTTCGGCAGCCCTTGCGGTCAGGTCGAAGAAGCCCAACTGGAAGCCAGCTGGATCAAGGCGCAGCTCAAGCCAGCGCTCCGGGCAATCGATCTCCGGCGCGTGGAGAAGATCATCGCGATCCTGGAGGACCTGAAGCAGCGCTGCTGCGGGCAGGATGCGAGCGACTGCGAAGCCGTGCTCGAGAAGATCGAGAAGGAGAAGCGGCAGGCGACGCGAGCGAGGAGCGCCAACCGCCGCGAGAGAGCTTAAGCGGACTTCGGGCCTGGGCAAGGGAGCTGCGTCGGGGCGGCTTTCTCCCAGATGAAGCCTCTCTCCGAAGGCAGCCAGCCGGTGACCGCATTGGGCCCGCCGCTCTTCCAGCCCATCGAATAGACAGGCGGCGCGGCGTACTCGGCCTGGCTCGGATCGTACGGGGCGTTGAGCGCCCGGAACTGGTCGCGCATGAAGGCGCCGAAGCGCTGCTCCACCGGGCCCACGCAGCTGTAGCCGTCGTTGTTCACGCATCCCCAGGGGTTGAGGCAGCCCTGGTTGTACGTGTCGACGTTGAGCTCCTTGCGCTGCGGCATCCTGAGTCCCACGTTGAAGGCCTTGGTGATGGCTCCGCGCTGCACGCCGGCGAAGGCGTCGCAGTAGGCGCCGCAGGAGGACGAGAACTCGTCCGGGTTGCGCTGCTCGAAGGTGTTGAGATCAGTCTCTCCGCAGCGCTCGGAGGCTGCGTGGTGCCGCACCGGAGGCTCGCGAGTCGCAGGCATCTTTTACATTGGGGGAGAGAAGCCGCTCGGACCGTCACGCGAGCGGACGCTTCCTTCGAGGGACGAGGCACTTGCCGGTGCACCTATAGGAAAATCGACCAATGAGCGCCGGACCCGCTGCCAACTCCGCCGCCACCTCGGACCCGTGGTACATCATCCCGTGCCCCCCGAACGTGGAGCTCACGTCCGTGGCCAAGGAGCGCGGCACGCACGGTAGCATCTACGTGCTCTGGGAGTGCGACATGAAGAGTTCGGCCTTTGTGGGTCAATCCGTCCCGGCACTCGTTCGCAGCATCAACGAAAAAGCCATCACGTCTCCGGAGAAGCGCCTCCACGCGTCGAGCCTCTACCGCTGCCTGCGACGCGAGGCTCGCAAGGAGTCCCACAAGCTCTTCAAGATCGAGAAGTTCTCGCGGTCCGACATCGCTCAGCTCAACGCCTTCCTGGCGCAGTTCCCTAGCATCGTCGTGACCAGCAAGAGCCCGGAGCTCTGGCGATGCACGGAACCGCCCGAGGCCAGCGAAGAAGCGCCGGGAGGAGGAGGAGGCAGTCCCAGCGACGGCGCCGCCGAGAGGCTGCTTTGAGAAGCCAGGCTATCCAGCGCAGCATCGGCAAGCCTCCGGTGGGGCAGTACGCTGCCCGAAGGAGGCGTTTTCGTCGTGCAGAGGGAGTAGACTTGGACAGCAAACTGTCCGTTTTTCGCGACTCGGAGCGAGCGCGGCCGAAGGCCGTCGGAGACGGCAGGCGGCGCCAGAAAAAGACATGACGTCGAGGACCGGCATGCTGCTTCTCAAGGAGGGCTCGCAAGGGACGACCTCCGAGCTCTTCGTGCCGCTGCCGCTGCCCGAGCCCTGGCCCGCTCCGCAGCCGCTCTTCTTCCCGTCGGGCAGCGACGTGGCCGAGTGGTTTTTCAGGGCCGGCATGGCCGAGCGAGAGCTCATCGCCTGGGCGCGCGACGTGCTCCTGCCACCCGACAGCTGCTTCCTGGACATCGGGGCGCACGTCGGCACGTACACCATCGCCTGCGGAGCGAAGGCTCTGCGCACCTACGCCTTCGAGTGCTCCAGCCGCAGCTTCTGCTATCTCGCGGCGAACGTGGCGCTGCACGACCTCACGGAGCGCGTCTCGCTCTACAACACGGCGCTCGGCGGCCGCAACTACTTCGCCGACTACATTCAGCGCTCGCAGGACGGCGGCGGCAGCGGCATCCAAGAGCTGTGCGCCAAGGACCGCGAGCTGCCGCGCACGAAGGTGCCCGTGTGGCGCCTTGACGACTTGCAGCTGCAGCTCCCCGCGAGGATCGGCCTCGTCAAGATCGACGTGGAAGGGGCCGAGAAGGACGTGCTCATCGGAGCGCAGGAGACGCTGCGAGCGAGCGATTGGCCGCCGATTCTCTTCGAGTCCTGGGGCGAGTGGAAAAGCGACGCGCCGGCGCGAGAGCTCCGCCGAGAGCTCTTCGAGCTTCTGCAGTCCTTCGGCTATGCGGTGCGAGAAGCCCCTCACGCGCGAGACATGTTCGTGGCCACCTACGCCGCAGCAATCGTCTGAGCTCAGCGACCTCGGACATTAAAGAAAAACATGCTGGTCGACCGGCCCTGGGGAAGCTACGAAGTCCTGGCCTCCGGGCAGGGCCACCAGGTCAAGCGGCTCACCGTCCTGCCCGGCGCGCGCCTCTCCCTGCAGAGCCACCTCCTGCGCGCAGAGCTCTGGTGCGTGGTCGCTGGCACCGCCGAGGCCACTCTGGACGGCGCCGTCTCGCGGCTGGGCGTCGGAGACTTGCTTCGCATTCCCGTGGGCGCCGTCCACCGCCTGGCCAACCCAGACGTCGCCGAGACTCTGGTGGTCATCGAGGTCCAGACGGGCGAGAGCTTCTCCGAGGAAGACATCACGCGCTACGAGGACGACTTCGGCCGCGCCTGATTAAATGGCACGCCAAAACCTCGCGGAGCTTCCTCCGGTGAGGCTGCTCGTGCTGCGTCACGGCCGATCCTGCGCCAACCTGGCGCTCGCCCAGGGCGCAGGTGACAGCCAGATGTTGCGCGACCCTCCACTGTCCGAGGGCGGCGCGCGGGGCGCGGCCGAGTACCGCCCCCGCCTCCACCTGCACCTGGCCGATCGCGGCTTCGAGGTGGCCTCCTGCTGCGTGGGGGCCAGCGGGCTGCTTCGAGCGCGGCAGACGGCCGCCCTGCTTTTCCCCAACAAGCGGTGCGAGCGCTTCCGAGGGCTCGGGGAAAACGGAGCGGTCCCTGAGAACACTCCTGTCGGAGAGCTCTACGAGAAGCCAGACTGGAGCCTCGCCGTGCGCGAGGCGGCGCGGCTGGTGCGGGAACGACGCGTCTACGACCTAGCGCTGGTGGCGCACGGCACGTTCATGCGCAAGGTGCTGTCGAAGATCACCGGACGCAAGCAAGCGCGCTTCTCGAATTTAGGCGGCTTCCTCCTGCACTGCAGGCTCGCCGGCGACGACCTCGTGATCGAGAGCTTCGAAGCGGTCCCTTGCGAGGTCCCTTTCGCACCTGACGCCGACCGCTGCCCGGACTACTACAAAGCATGAGCAAGTTCGCGGACGGAGAAGTGCAGGAGATGTCGTCCAGCATTCTCGCCTCGATCAGCTTCGCCGCGCTGGGTCTTCTCATCAACCAGACCACGCAGACGCTCCCCAACCGCGCGCTGGTCTCTTTCGGACAGCTCATCGTCCTCCTCGTCTGGATCTCGGCCGTGCTGATCACGGGACTGTCGCTTTGGCGCCACCTGAAACTGAGCCGACGGAAGACGGCCACCGACGCCGACCTGGCGGTCTACGCTATCGTCGCGGCCGTGATGGGCTGCCTCACGCTGGCCCTGATTTGGCTCGCAGTCGTCATGCTCGCGTTCAGGCCCGCATCGTTCACGGGCTGCAGCGACGCTCCGACGAGCGGGAGGGACGCGTCGTTGCGAGCGAAGAGCTTCGCCACCAGCCCTGGGCCTGACAGGCCGCCCCTCAGGGGCAGGTCCGAGGGCTGAGCGACGCGCACGTCGATCCGAGCCCCTTCCACGCGCTCAGGCACGACCAAGGCATGGAGCCGCTCCCCGCCCAGGTCGCTCCACTCGAGGCGCAGGGGCACGCCGGGCGTCGCTCCCGCGGCGAAGCCCTCCAGACTGAAAAGAGGGTACGTCGCATTCATCTCTCGGAGGCGCAGCATCTCTGCGCGGTGGCCGCTCGAAGACGATCGACGTGGACTGAAGAGAAATGACTTCCTGGCACGACGAGCAGAGCACGTACTGGGGACACGGCGTCTCCTACGCCGGCCTCGGAGGACACGAGGCTCACCGGCACGACGGCTCGTGCTGCGGAGGCCACGGAGCGTACCCCAGTCACGGCGGGCACGAGGCTCACCGACACGACGGCTCCTGCTGCGGAGGCCACGGAGGCCAGGGCGCGCACCCGGGTCACGGCGGGCACGGAGGCCAGGGCGCGCACCCGGGTCACGGCGGGCACGGAGGCCAGGGCGCGCATCCGGG
>Ga0194129_10000354_pt1 | contig 91653 bp, 131 predicted proteins | sample TA2KigCa35mmetaG_FD_150862 | JGI IMG/M metagenome (GOLD analysis project Ga0194129, IMG submission 150862) | Freshwater microbial communities from Lake Tanganyika, Tanzania - TA2015038 Kigoma Deep Cast 35m | ecosystem: Environmental > Aquatic > Freshwater > Lake | place: Tanzania: Lake... | reverse complement strand
CAGGACCACAAGGTACAACAGGAGGAACAGGGCCACAAGGTACAACAGGAGGAACAGGACCACAAGGAACTACTGGTGCTCAAGGTATTCAAGGTAGACAAGGTGTCACTGGCCCAACAGGACCACAAGGTACAACAGGAGGAACAGGGCCACAAGGTACAACAGGAGGAACAGGACCACAAGGAACTACTGGTGCTCAAGGTATTCAAGGTAGACAAGGTGTCACTGGCCCAACAGGACCACAGGGTACAACAGGGGGAACAGGATCACCAGGAGGAACAGGGCCACAAGGTACAACAGGAGGAACAGGATCACCAGGAGGAACAGGGCCACAAGGTACAACAGGACCGACAGGTCCAAGTGCAGGTATTACCTCTTATACCAATCCATCTGATAACCGTGTTATAACTTCAGTTAACTCATCAACTATTAATGCAGAGGGTAACTTAACATTTGACGGTACTACGTTGTATGTAAATGGTGCTTTAGGTGTAGGTACAAGCTCCCCAACAACAACAGGTTTAATTAGAGCAACCAATGACGTTGTAGCTTATTACTCTTCAGATGAGAGATTAAAGGCTAATAAGTTTAGAATAGAGAGTGCGCTTGAGAAGTTATCACATATAACTGGATACGAATTTGATTGGATTGAAGCTGAAGGAATACATGAAAATATTGGACATGACATTGGAGTCATAGCCCAAGAAATAGAGAAGGTACTACCTGAAGTAGTAACTACACGTGACAATGGATACAAGGCCGTTAAATACGAGAAAATAGTAGTATTACTTATTGAAGCTATTAAGGAACTTCAAGAAGAAGTTGAAAAGTTAAAAGGTAAGTAAGTATGCCAACTTTTGTACCAGGTTCAGGAGCACTAAGTCTATATGATACCATATGGCAGGTAGGGTACGATAACGGGTGCGCTAAAGTCCTAGATGAATATCCACTTGAAACCATGTGGAACCAAGTTTACATGTTTTCACCTGAGTTTAACGCACCTTATAATATGGGGTTCTTTTATGGAGCCGGGTGCCCGGCTAGATTGACAGTATATGTAAACTTCTATGCCGATCCTTATAACGATAATTATGCTGACTGGGGGCTATATTATAAAGTCGGTAATACAGGTACGGAGACTTTTATAGAAAATTTAGCATATGCCCGTTCTGAGTATTACGAATGTGTAGTTATGCCTGAATATCTTATTAGTACAAAAGGAGGTTTAGGGCAGTCAGGAAATACTGTTTATGTAGGAGTACGTAAAATAGGTAAAGTAGCAACTCCTGCATACTATGACGCGGATAGTGGAGATACCTGTCCAAACAGTCTAAACAATACCTATGGCGGTACATACGATTATCCCGGCTCCTGTGTACAATTTTCATACTTCGTAGAGAGTGCGGATGCGGTGCAAATTTCTATAACTGTAGCAGTCGATAAAAACGGGTACGTACAAACATGTTAAAACTTAAAAATAATGCTAACAAAAACGGGTTTACGAAAAGGATTACTGTCAGACCTTAATATAACAATACTTAGAAATAAAGATTGGAGAATAATCAGTAAATACTCTCCAAGTTTAAATGCAAATATTCTAAACTTAGAAAAAGCCTTTGAAGGTACTATATACACCGATTATAGTAAATTTATCGAAGATGAATTTCTTGATGGATTGTACGGTAAAAGCTTTAACTCTATTTTATGCTGTGGTTTAGGATTAGGCGTTGCACCTTATCTCGTACAGCCATTCTGCGATACAATCGACGTTGTAGAGATTGATCAAGACTGTATAGATCTGATTCAATCTGCAGGATTCTTACAACCGAAAGTCAATATCGTCTGCGGCAATATCTTCAATTATACCCCTACTAAATCCTACGATTTTATATTGTTAGATATCTGGCAAGATACTAAAGGAAACTATAAAACCGAAAGACAAACTTTAGGTACAAACTTAACTCCTTTCCTAAATCAAGGAGGAACTCTATACAACCCATTGGATATTTGGCCTAAAAAATAGTTTATATATAAATAAAAGTTTCGTATATTAAATTAAAATAAGTGTTTTGGAAAGAAATTTGGTTAAACAAGTTTTAAAAGCAGGCGGTAATATTACCCCGCTTATCATCCCTTCTGAACATACTAGCGGTACCGGATTAATGAATCCTTCAGTAATGGTTAAGGACGGAAAGATTATTGTTATAGTCCGTCACGTTAACTATACCTTTTATCATTCCGAGAAGAAACTATTTCAACACCCCTACGGACCCCTTACCTATATTCATCCTGAAAATGATATACATCTTCGAACCTGGAATTGGTATTGTACTATTAAAAAGGATTTAAAAATTAATCAATCATTTAAGATTGACACTAGTAAATTCGATACCTATGAACCTCTTTGGGACTTTGTAGGTTTAGAGGATGCTCGTATTTTTGAATGGGATAATAGAACTTATCTTTCTGGCGTAAGAAGGGATACTACTACTAATGGTCAGGGTAGAATGGAATTATGCGAAATAAAGGTTTATAATTCCGGCGTAAAAGAAATCAGCAGAAAGAGAATAGAACCACCAAACGACCCTGATTCTTATTGTGAGAAAAATTGGATGCCTATTATTGATATGCCTTTTCATTACATCAAGTGGGGTAATCCGACTGAAGTAGTAAAAATTGATCCTGAAACCTGTACTTCAAAAACAGTGAGTTTGAGTAAGTATACAGAACTACCTAGAGACTTGAGAGGTGGTACACAGGTACTCCCTTTTAGGGACGGATATTTTGCAATAACTCATGAAGTAGGTTTATTCAATAGTGAAGAAGGCAGAAAAGATGCAGTCTATCATCATCGTTTTATAGTATGGGATAAAGACTTTAATATTATTAAATATACTCCTGAATTTCATTTCTTAGATGCCGACGTAGAATTTAGTATAGGAATGGCTGAGTACAAGGATGATTATTTGATTTCTTTTGGATTTCAAGATAATGCAGCATTCCTATTGAGAGTACCAAAAACCTTTATTGAAAGTTTTATCGATGGGCAATAAGACTTATGTTCATCCTACAGCACTCATTGCCGATAATGTAGTTATAGAGGACGGTGTTTATATTGGTCCTTACTGCGTTATTGGATTTCCTGCTGAATGGAGAGGTAAAGAAGATTTAGAAAATAAAGGTGTACTTGTTAAAAAAGGTTCTAGACTGACAGGATTAGTTACTATAGATGCAGGTGTAGATAGAATGACTACAGTAGGAGAAAATTGCTATCTTATGAAACATACGCACGTTGGGCATGATGCAATATTGCATGATAATGTTACCTTATCCTGCGGTGCAAAAGTAGGCGGACATTCCGTGATAGGTAAGAAAACAAATATTGGATTAAACGCAGTAATACATCAAAAACTAAACATACCCGAAGGGTGTATGATTGGTGCTAGTGCATTCGTAGGTAAGAAATCTACATTAAAAGCCAATCATAAGTATGCAGGCGTACCAGTAAAAGAACTAGGACCTAATATAATTAAAAAGTGATATCAACCGCACTTCAATACAATACTAATGATTTTAGATTCTTGAAAGCAAATCTTACTCAAGTTAGTAAGTTTAGCGATGAAGTAATTGTCACAATTTGTGATCATTTTTATAGCGGCGAACCTGAAGATGCTGAACTTCTTCAAAAATCTAAAGAAATTATATCCGGATTCGATAAATGTAAACTTAAGATAATCGAATGGCAAGGCTTCTCTCAATCACCAGTTTATTATCACAACCTAAGTAGAAAAACTGCCCTAGATCTTGCAAAGAACGAATGGGTATTATTTATAGATTCTGATGAAATAGTTGATGATAACTTTGGTGATTGGTTCGAGTTAAATAAACATAAAAACCATTGTTTTAATTTTACCTGCCATTGGTACTTTAGAGAACCTATTTATCAAGCTAAAAAAACAGAATCTGCCGGTGTATTAATAAGAAAAAGCGATTGTATAAATTGGGACCTGAATCATAAGCTTGAATTAAAGCAATTCTACCAGCGTTTATGGGAGGAAGATAGACTAGCACACGGAGACTGGCCTGGAAGCCCTATCCTCGGACCTGATGGTAAAGTTGTAATGCATCACTACTCCTGGGTCAGAGATAGAGAGCAGATGTTAAAAAAGGTTAAGAATTGGGGACATAAAGACGATAACGCCGATACTGCTTGGTATTTTAACAGTAAAAAAACGTGGGTAGAATTAGTAGAAGAAGAATTTAATAGAGATTTTAACGGTACCGATTTTGTGCATGGATACGAGTATAAGGTTGTAGAAAATAAATTCAATTTGTAATGAGTAAGGTTTATATTATAAATTATTTAGCAAAAAAAATTGACGCTAAAAAATATCTAGAAGTAGGTATCGATCAAAGGGCTACTTTCGATAACATAGATATCCCTTTTAAAATCGGTGTGGATCCATACGTTGATAGTCCTGGAATAGTACAACAAACCTCTGATGATTTTTTTATAGCCAATAATGAGAAGTTCGATCTTATTTTTATAGACGGTTTACATCACGTAGACCAAGTTTATAGAGATATTATTAACTCACTAGGTTGTCTAAATCCTGACGGTATGATTGTTTGTCACAATATGTTACCAACCAGCGAGGATATGCAAATAAATCCTTTCCGCGGGGGTATGTGGACGGGAGATTGCTGGAAAGCGTTTGTAAATTTGCGTCAAACTAGAGGAGACCTAGAAATGTTTACCATTGATGTAGATATGGGATTAGGTGTAATTAGACGCGGTAAGCAAAATAAAGTTAGAGTAGATAGAGAAGTTAATTACGAAAACTTTACCTACCACAAGTACGATTGGATGAATATCTATTCGTTACCTGCATTCTACGAATTTATGGATGAAAGCAATATACTGGATGCAATGCTAGCTCATTTCATTCAAGCTACTGAAAGTCCAGAAGTTAATTTTTACATGGGTTCTCACTATCATAAAATTGGTCAAACAGCCTCAGCCGTATCATTTTATTTAAGAGCTGCTGAAAGAACCCACGATGATCTGATGCGGTATGAATCACTACTAAGAGCAGGTATGTGCTTTAATAGTCAGGGATGCCGGAACAATTCTGTAGAAGGAATGTTTCAGCATGCTGTTGCTTTGATGCCACATCGCCCGGAAGGGTATTATTTTCTAAGTAAGTTTTACGAAGAAGAAAAGAAATGGTTTAGCGGGTATATGACTGCATGTATAGGAGAAAAGATGACGACAAGGACTCCTACTAAATTGCGAACTGTTCTATCTTATCCCGGATATTATGGATTAATCTTTGAGAGAGCTATAACTAGTTGGTGGACAGGTTTATGCAATGAATCAAGAAGGTTATTTCATTATCTATCTGTCTATGAACCTCTTGATAGGGATCATAAAAAAGCAACTGTCAATAATTTGAAGTTTATGAACGGATGGAAAGAAGACAGTGATTTTATTTCCTTCCTTAAAACTAAAGATCAAGAACTTGAAGTATCAGCAAGAGATTTAAGTCTCTATACCAATAGTAATATTAATCAGTTAAAATATCCATTTAAACACGTTAATTTAGTAGATAGAAACTATTCTGAAGCATTTCAAGATATGTTTATACTCTATCTCAATAAAGGTAAGAAGAAAGGTACTTACCTAGAGATAGGTGCAGGATTTCCATTCTTCGGTAATAATACTTATCTATTAGAATCTAAGTATGATTGGAGCGGTGTATCAATTGATATAGAAACTGAATCAGCAGAAAGGTATCTTAGAGATAGAATCAATACGGCTGTATGTAGGGATGCTGCCCAAGTAAATTATGTTAATCTACTTGAAGAATGCAAAATGCCGTATATAATAGATTACCTGCAGTTAGACTGCGACCCGCCTGCTATTACGTATGAGATACTACAGAGAATACCTTTTGATAAGTATAGCTTTGGTGTAATAACCTACGAGCATGATTATTATAATGACGAATCAAAATCGTATAAACAAAAATCTAGAGAATATTTATTATCAAAGGGCTATGAATTAATACTTACAAATATTGCACCTCGTCAAGGATGCGATTATGAAGATTGGTACGTTCACCCACAACTTATTGACAGAGCATTGATAGACAAAATTAAAAATACAGATAGTAGCGTAAAGATTGCTAGGGATATTTTTCTATGAAACAATTAAATAATTTTTGGAAATCTACTCCTTATCCTACGCTAGAGATTACTACCTCTATTCCACCTAAAGGATGTGCAGTTGATTGCGTATTCTGTCCCCAGAGGTTATTAGTTGATAGATATAAGGGCAACAAAAGCCTCAGTCTAGATGATTATAAAAAAATTATAAATAAACTACCCACTCAGGTAAGAATTACTTTCGCAGGATTTACAGAACCATGGTTGCATAGAGAATGCACCGATATGCTTATCTATGCGTATGAAGCCGGGCATGATATAGCCGTTTTTACTACCGGTATCGGAATGAAAATATCTGATATCGAGAGAATTAAACATATTCCTTTTTCTAGCGGTCCTAACGGCGGTTTCGTCTTTCACCTCCCCGATGATGAACTTTATGCAAAGCATCCTATTACCGATAAGTATATAGAATTAGTAGAGCATGTAGGAAAAGTCAATCATGAGATTCAGAACTTTTATCTTATGAGTATGGGTACGGTTCATAAAAAAGTACGGCATGTATTCGATAATATCAGACCTAGTGATATGTGGTCAAGAGCCGGTAATCTTGTACATGAATCTATTCTAAAACCTGAACTCTTAAATATAAAAGATAAGTTCAAAACTATTTATCATGGTAAAGAAGAGCTAACCTGTAACTGTGATGAAAAGCTGTATCATAACGTCTTACTACCTAACGGAGACGTTTCGCTCTGTTGTATGGATTACGGACTCGATCAAATATTAGGAAACCTCTCAGAACAAGAATATGATGAGATTATGCCGACTCCATTTTCCTGTTTTAAACTTTGTCAGTTTTGCGAAAATGGCATTAAACCTGAAGTTCTGAAAAATGAAATCTAAAAAAATCTATAATTCTGAAGAATAGACGATGGCTAGAAAAATGATACCTAAGTTCTGTAGATACTGTAGAGGGTCTTATGCAATAAGTGAACCATTCTCGGTAACTAAGCAAGACATAAGTAAATATATTTTAGACGAAGTACCTACTAAGATTAAAAATTGAAATATGAAATATGTAGATCGTAATCCCGATTCAGAATGGGGAATAATTGAAGCCGATAATTTTACCGTATCCCGAGCCAAGGATAAGCGCTTTTTCGTAGTCGATCACTTCTACGACGATCCTTTTGGAGTAAGAGATTTTGCACTAAAACAAACTTACTTTCCCGGAGAAGGTTCTGTAGGAATGCGTACTCGTAAGCAATTTTTCTTTGACGGATTGAAGGAAAGGTTTGAGAGTATTATCGGTGTAAAAATAGCCGATCATACCGAAACAGGTCTAGGATGGTACGATGAAGGTATTAACGGACGCTTTCAATACTGTTCAGGAGGAACGCCTTCAGTATTCCATTGTGATTCTCAAAAATGGGCAGCTGTAATTTACCTAACGCCTGATGCACCACCACAGTCTGGAACCTGTTTCTACCGTCATAGAGAAACAAAAATACACCACAATACTCAAATGGACTGGGGTCCGCTAGGCGATGGATTTAAAGTGTTTCCCGGGCATACTTTCTTAGATGGTACACCTTATGAAATGGTAGATACAGTGGGAAACATCTTTAATAGACTAGTAATATTTGATGGCGGACTTATTCACTCCGGTGTTAACTATTTTGGATACAATATGGAAAATAGTAGATTATTTCATATATTCTTTTTTGATCAAGTTTGGGATTAATGAATATTAAAAAAGGTTTACGAGTCTGTCCTATAACTGGTGATAAAAATCCTGTTGAATTTTTTAACTTAGGAGATCTACCGTTAGTAAATAATTTATGTTATAGCCGGCTAGAATCTTTGAACTGTCCCCGCTATCCGTTAGCAGTTCAATATTTTCCTGAAAGCGAACTTTGCACTTTAACTCATATTATTAATCCAGAAATTCTTTATACAAACTATACCTATAAATCAGGTATATCTTATCCTTATATAGAACATTGTGAAGAGATGTTTAACTACCTAAATGTATATCTCCAACTTAAACAGGGAGATAAGATTTTAGATATAGGAGGAAACGATGGTACGTTACTAAAGACGTTTCTTAAATTAAAACCCGGACTAGATGTTTTGAATGTAGACGCATCTAAAAATCTAACTGAAATAGCAGTCAAAAACGGGATAAACTCTATCAATACGTTTTGGAATTCGAAAACAGCTTGCGATCTTAATAAGCAGTTCAAATTAATAGTTACTACTAATTGCTTTCAGCATACTGAACCTATAGAGAGTTTCGTTGAGGGTATTTCAGCTAGCTTAGAGAAGTTCGGAATTTGGTGCCTTGAATTCCCTTATTTAAAAACTAATATCGAAACTAACCAATTCGATCAAGTATATCACGAACACGTTTATTATTATAATGTAGGTCCGTTAACAAAATTATTTGATAAATATAATCTCAGAGTCATAAAAGCCGTTAACTATCCTATTCATGGCGGTACTATGAGACTACTTATTACACATAAAGGGGGGGTAGGTGAGGCTTTTCAAACATGTGATTATAGTGTTAAACCTATTTTAGAGAATGAGAAGTCTTCAATAGAAGAGTATCTAGAATGGGGAAGAGAAGTTAAGCTACATATTGAACAGTCAAGAGACTTTATTTTAAATTTAAAAAGAGAAGGAAAGAGTATAGCAGGTTTCGGGGCTGCCGCTAAAGGATGTATCTATCTTAATGCTATGCAACTTACCGATGAACATATAGACTATGTAGTAGATGATACTAATTTAAAGCAAGGTAAGTATATACCCGGTACCGGAATAAAAGTTGTGGATAGATCTGCCCTTAAAGTATTTCCCCCAGATTACATACTAATACTTGCACATAATTTTGCAGAGTATATAATTAAGTCCTTGGCGTTGGAAATTCAAGCAAAATTTATTATTTTATTACCAAGGATCAAAATCATAGATTTAAATTAATGATATGAAAATACCAGTTATAGGAGCTCCAGTTATGAAAAATCCTCGGTGGGTTCAGCGACTATATTATAGTATCGATTATCCAGTAGAGAATTTCGTGATTTTTAATAACAACGGTAAAGGGGAGATAACACAGCAGTTAGAAGACCTGCATATGAATAAAAATTATTTTGTAGATAAACTAACTATCTGTCATCTACCGTCTAATTTAGGGATCCCTTGTGTATGGAATCTTATATTAAAGTCGTATATACTAGCCCCTTTCTGGATTATTACAAACGACGATGTAGCATTTACTGAAGGCTTTTTGAAGGAGATGGTACAAGCCTCTCAACAACAGGATGTAGGGATAGTTCACGGATATGGCGGAGACTTTGACGATGGTTCATGGGACTTATTTTTAATTAAAGACTGGGTAATACAGGAATATGGACTATTCGATGAGAACCTATCTCCCGCTTACTGTGAAGATGCTGATTATACTATGAGAGTCTGGGCAAAACCTCTCAAACGTATATATAGCTTGACTAGATCTTATTACCATGGTGATGGATTCGCACATGAATACTATAAACACGGAAGTCAAACAGTAAAATCAAGTTTAGAACTTCAAACCCGTCTCTCAGAGATAAATAAAATTAATTTCGAATATTTGAATAAAAAATGGGGTAAAGGTTGGAGAATGACTGATCCATATAAGAATCCTTTCAATAACGAGGCTTTTCCTATTTCAGCAACTACTTTTGATCTAGAATTCGTTAGAAGCAAACAAATCAATATTTAAAATAAAAGCAATGTTAACAACCTACACCTTTCCCAAGAAGGAAAACGATCCGCAAAATTACTACTACTACTTGACTAAGTTTAGTATAGAAGAGTTAGGTAAAATCGATCAAGATTTAAATTCTCTTAATTTTGAAGAAGCTACTGTAATTGGGGATGGCAACGAAGCTAAGAAAATACGATCTTCACGTTTGAAATGGATTCCAAAAAACACTCAATGGGAATGGCTTTATGAACGTTTAATGGCATGCGTTATTGAAGCAAATGACGTTCTATGGAATTTTAATTTACACCATATAGTTGATAACATTCAGTATACTGAGTATTTAGCATCTGAAAGCGGACATTACGTATGGCATCAAGACATCGGACCTGGTTCTGCATCTTTAAGAAAAGTTTCTCTAGTTGTACAGCTTGCTGGACCTGATGAATATGGAGGAGGCGATTTACAGTATTGGTTAGGCGGAGACAACTACGTTACTGCTTCAAGAGACAAAGGCGCTGTATTTGTATTCCCTTCTTACATGATGCATAGAGTTACTAGAGTTACTAGAGGCTTACGTAGATCTCTAGTATTCTGGGTAGGCGGAGAACATTTTCAATAAACGGCTGATTATAAAGTAGATATAGATTCTATAAAACTAGTTACAGTAAGTTGATTCTACCGTATATTTTGATATTTATATATTAGACCTACTAATTAATCTTACTATTTATAAAAAACCTCAAAATCATGAAGCTAGCAAACATTCTCAACAAATTAAAGAGCTTTTTTGTAAAGCCTGAGCCTGCAAAGGAAGCTCCTGTTGTGGAAGTAAAGCCTGAAAAAGCTAAAAAATTAACTAAAAAAGTTGCAAATAAAAAATAATATGCAAAATCAAAAATTAACTCCTGAAGAGTTACAAGAGTTTCAAATTCACCGAACAGAAGCCAATCGCCTAGCTGCAATACTTGGCGAGTTACATTTTCAAAGAACATTACTCGATCTCGAATTAGAGAACCTAAAAGAAGCTGTAAAAGCTAACGCTGTAAAACAACGAACACAGCTAAACGAGTTTGGTCAAAAGTATGGAGATGGCACTATAAACCCAGAAACTGGCGAAATAGCTCGTGCATAAGCTAATATAAGTTACTCCTTGGGAATAAATTAGGTTTTGCCTTTATGGACTGATATTTATTACTAGAAATAAATTATAAAAATGGCAGAAGCATTAATTTCACCAGGCGTATTCCTGAGAGAAAACGACCTTTCTCAAGTAACAGCAGGCCCAGTAACCGTAGGCGCAGCTCTAATCGGTCCTACTGTAATAGGAAAGCCTAATATCCCTACCCTCGTTACTTCATATTCTCAGTATAAAGCTAAATTCGGAACTACTTTTATTTCCCATAGCAATACTTACGAATATTTGACCTCTCAAGCTGCTTTTAATTATTTCCAGCAAGGAGGTACGTCTTTATTGGTGACTAGAGTTGCTAGCGGGTCTTATACTGCAGCAACTTCATCTCTTATATCATGTAGTATAGCCAATACATCTCCTTTTGTTCTCGAGACTCTTTCAGTAGGAACTATCATGAACAACAGTCAAGGTGCATCTACGGCTACTAACGGTATTTTACCTTCTGGATCAGCAAGTAATATTAGATGGCAGATCACACAAGCGGATTCAGCTTCTGGCTTGTTTACTTTATTAATTAGAAGAGGTGATGATTATACTTCAAATCAAACAGTACTTGAAACCTGGACTAATCTTTCATTAGATCCTAACCAAAATAACTATATAGCTTACGTAATTGGAGATCAAACTCAAAACGTAGCAACTGATAGTGACGGTCAAAAATATTTAGAGATTACTGGAAGCTATCCAAATGCTTCATTGTATGTAAGAGTAAAGAATGTTAATTTACCTACGCCAAACTACTTGAATCCTCAAGGTGTTGCTTATCAACAATATACTGCATCCATTCCTATAAACGGAAGCGGATCTGAGAACGGTTCATTTGGTGCAGCAAGCGGTCCTTTATTTGGATGCTTCGGTTTAGCAGCTCTCAATCTATTTGAAGCTATTCCAACCGTTAGCTCTACAGGCGCTAGCTCAGGTACTAATATTCAAGGCGTATTCCCCGACAACTATACAACTGCAATAAACTTACTATCCAACCAAGATCAGTACGTTTACGATTCAATCTACGCACCAGGGATATCAAATCAAAACGCTAGCACAATAATTAGTAGTTTACTTTCAACAGTACAAAATCGCGGCGACGCTATCGCAGTAGTAGATATGGTCGGATATAACCAATCTATTAGCTCTGTAACTATAGCAGCGCAGTCTTATGATAACAGTTATGGTGCTACTTATTGGCCATGGGTACAGGTTCGTTCTAACGAAACCGGAAAATTAAACTTTGTCCCTGCTTCAGTAATCATCCCCGGAGTATACGAGTATAATGATAAGGTATCTGCTGAATGGTTTGCTCCTGCAGGATTGAATCGCGGAGGCCTACCTACTGTAATTCAGCCTGAAAGACGTTTAACTGTAGGTCAACGCAATACATTATACAGCGGCAGAGTTAACCCTATAGCAGTATTTCCAGGACAAGGTACAGTAGTCTACGGGCAGAAGACTCTACAAGCTCGCGCTTCTGCACTTGATAGAGTAAATGTTCGTCGTCTACTAATAGCCTTAAAAGGATTTATTGGTCAGATCGCACAAACATTAGTATTTGAACAAAACACTGCTGTCACACGCAACAAGTTTCTTTCTCAAGTTAATCCATATCTAGATTACGTACAGCAACGTCAAGGTCTTTATGCTTTCCGTGTAGTAATGGACGAAACCAACAATACACCTGATGTAATTGATCGCAATCTACTTGTAGGTGCTATTTTCTTACAACCTACTAGAACTGCAGAATTTATTCAACTCGACTTTAACATTCTACCAACTGGAGTAACGTTCGGTGCATAAAAATAAAAAAAAATTCTAAATGAAAAATAGTACAAAGATTAGATTACATTTATCAAAGCAATTGTTTGAATCTCTTGCCAAGCAAGTATTAACTGAAGCTAAGACTAAGCAAAACCTTGGTGCAGGTATGGAGGAAGTAAAAGCAACTAAAGAGAAAAAAGAAAAAGAGCATAAAGAGAAAGAAGTAGGTGTAAAAGAGATTAGATACGACGCCGGAAAAGTCAAATCAGGAGGACTTAATATATCAAAAAATAAAACACCGAATACGCTTTACTCTAAGGAAGATTTAAAAGCAAAGTTTATTGATCTTGGCCGTAAGATTAATATGATGAAAAATTTTGATAATGCTGAAGCTAGTGCTATTGGAAAACTCATAGACGACATTATGAATAAGCTGAAGGACGGGAGCGTTGCAAATCAAATCAATATTGCTGATAAAGCGTTTCAAAATGCAACAAGGAATATTAAGAGTAAAGTAGCTGAAAAGAAAGAAATAGGGGAAATGGAGACTATGACAGCTGAAGAGAAAGTTAACGAAGTACTTACAGCTGAAACAGGATTAATTGAAGTTGGACAATGGGCAAATGATCTTTTAAACCTGTCTGTTAAAGACGAGCAAGGCTTAATGACACTTGGTGGCGATATATTAACAGCAGCAACCGGAATAGCTGGTTTAGGTGGCCTCGGACTTGCAATGTATGCCGATAATATTAAATCAGGTATCAAAAAAGCTGCTCAAGCATTAAAAAATCTAGCAAAAGGCGGCGGTAATGTACAAGAAGGAGAAGGAAAGAATCCGCTAGCAAAATTAGATCCAAAAATTATTGTAGCACTCAAAAAGTAATAGGTTCTGTACTAATAGATATTTATATAAAACATAGAATAAAATGCCAGTACTAGACGCTAACGAAATAATGTTTACCGCATACGAACCTACCGTTCAGAACCGGTTTATTATGTATATTGACGGCATTCCTTCTTTCATGATTAAAAGTGCTACCGCACCCAATATAAACTTGAATGAAGTAAAGCTAGACCATATTAACGTATATCGTAAAATTAAAGGTAAGGCTGAATGGCAAGATATGACCTTAAATCTTTACAATCCTATTTCACCTTCCGGACAACAAGCTTGTATGGAATGGATTCGTCTATCACATGAGTCTGTAACAGGACGCGACGGATATTCTGACTTTTATAAGAAAGATTTGAACCTTTCGATTCTAGGTCCTGTAGGAGATGTAGTTTCTGAATGGATTATTAAAGGAGCTTTCGTTAAGACTGCAAACTTCGGATCTTATGACTGGTCCAATCAAGACGCAATTACAGTTGAATTAGGTATTGGAATGGATTATTGTATATTAAACTACTAGTATCTAATTGATTTTCAACGAGTTAGAGAGCCGCCTAAAAAGCGGCTTTTTTTATAGTATTACGGAAATATTAATGTTTATAACTTATTGATTTTCAATAGGTTATTTTACTATAAAAAGTTGTTTCCAAAGCGGAGAATCCGTATATTTAGGTATAAAATAAAAGTTATGAATTGGTTAACATTATTTATCGTTAGTTTATCAGTAATCGCTTTAGGGTATCTAGTAGCTAGATTCTGGTTAGAGATTGCATTAATCTTTATCGTTATACGCACTATATTTGTGCTAACGACGATATCAGGTGCTTCTACTTTAATCTGGGTAGCCTTTATTGAAGGTAAGACTGATGGATGGCAACAAACCTGGATATTTTTCTTTATACTCTACTCAACTATCCTTGGAATAATTTTAGTTATAATCTTTGATCTCTATAAGTACGGCGTAAGTTTTGTACGAGATATTTTTAAGATCAAGTAAGAAAAGTTATATTTGATATATTTATCAATATATAACTAAATTAAGATTATGGCCGAAAAGTTTACAATCCCGACTGAAACTATCGAATTACCTTCCCAAGGTAAAGTTTACGAAACCACCAATCCTCTCTCTTCCGGAACTTTAGAAATGAAATACATGACTGCACGTGAAGAAGATATTCTCACAAACGTTAATTTATTAAAGCAAGGTGTAGCAATCGAAAGAATGCTTCAATCTCTTATTAAATCCCCTATAAAATTCGAGGATCTTTTATTAGGTGATAGAAATGCTTTATTAATTGCAGCACGTATTCTCGCTTATGGCTCCCAGTATAGCTTTGAGTATACAGATTCTGAAACTGATACTAAAGAAACAATTACTATTAATTTGCAGACTTTAAAAAATAAAGCTGTAGATACTAGCATTTTTAAAAATAAAAACGAATTTACTTTTCAGTTGCCTCATTCAAAAAATACTCTATCATTTAAGCTGTTTACTGTAGAAGATGAAAAGGCTATTGAAGCCGAAATAAAAAGTCTCAAGAAAGCCAACCTAACTGCCGGCGAGATTACTACAAGACTAAAAAGACAAATAATATCTGTTAACGGAGATTATGAACCTAAAACAGTTAGAGAATTTGTTGATAATGCATTAATTGCCAAAGACTCTAACCCACTAAGGGCATATATCACTAAAATTACTCCTGATATTGATCTAACAGTTAACTTTACATTATCATCGGGAAAAGAGGTTGAGGAGAGCCTACCGCTAACGGCGGAATTTTTTTTTCCCGGGAGTTGAATATCGTCAAATTTATAAAAGAGAGGTTTTCGAGCTTACCTATCATGGCGGCGGAGGCTTTTCATGGTCTGAAGTCATGGATATGCCGATCAACGAACGCCGTCTCAATATCAAGTTTATCAATGAGCATTTAGAAAAGCTCCAAGAAATCCGGAACGAACGACAAACCGTTACAGCTGATAAACCCTTAATTTCTAAGCCAGACATTAAATCGAAGGCAGAAACGCCTACCTATTTCTCGAAGGTAAAAAAGAAGTAAATAGCTATTTATTTAGAGAATAGTATAGTATGGCTGATAAAATGAACAAGAAACAAAGAGAAGAACAGGAAGCTCTTGAAAGAAGCCAAGTAGGTACCATAAGAGAAGAAGACCTAAGTCTGATGAATCAGTATCTTCTTATGTCTCTAAAAATTAAAAAGGCAAAGCAAGAAGAATTAGGTCTACAAAAAGAAATAAAAGAACTAGGAAGAAAAGCCGTAATAGATGCAAACAAATATAGTAAGGTAACTTTAGAAATAAAGAAATTAGAAGAAGAATTAGCTGAAAGAAAAAAGCAAAATTCTACTACATCTAATAAAAACTTAATTAAGCGAATTGAGAGAGAATTATCTGAAGAGAAAAAGAAACAAACAGCTTTACAGAGAACTGCAGGCGGGCAGTTGAAGGCTATGGAATTCGAAGCGAAGAAGAAAAAAGATGCCCTTATTGCTGAAAAAAAATTAATTGCAGACATAAATAAAGAGAGAGGTATTGGCGGTAGACTTGCAAATCTTTTTAGAACAAAAGAAGAAAGACAGCGACAAATTGATCTCGCTCGTGCAAAAGTAGGCGGCGGTGCAAATCTACCTCCTGGTGGAGGCGCAACCACAACTGGTGCTACTGGAGCAGGAGGCAGTAGCGGCGGGGGTAAAAAGATAGGAGCCGGAATTTTAGGAGCACTAGGTATTGCTGGGCTAGTAGCTGGCATCTCAGCAGGTCTAAGTAAGATATCTGCTCCATTTAAAGCTTTAGGAGGACTAGTAAAGAGTAATCTTACAGCTCCTTTAGCACAAGCATCCAATCTCGTATCAGGAGGAATTGGCGGTGGAGTAGGAATCGGTGGCGGAGCTATTTCAGGTACTGGCGCTACAAGTCTCCTTGGAGGCTTTCAAGATATAATTAGCAAGATTCCTGTTATAGGCGGTCTACTTGGCGGGTTAGTCGGTATACTAAAAGGTGTTGTAGATTTAGTATTAGGTCAGGATCAGGCATTAACTAATTTTGCACGTAATATTGGAATTTCAAAGGATAGAGCCAGTGGAGTAAAAGAAGAGTTCAGAGCTATAGCTAAGGCTAGCGATAACATAGTAGTTAACGAGACCAGATTAATGGAGTCCCAAGTTGAACTTACAAAAGCATTTGGTGTAAGAAATAAGTTTACTGGCGATATACTTCAAAATAATATTAAGCTTAAAGAAATTGCCGGTCTTGAATTAGAAACTAGAAAGGCTCTTGCACAGACTAGTATAACAACAGGTAGAAGCGCCGAAAAACTTACAAAGAGTATTTTAGCCCAGTCAAAAGCGTTTGAGTTTGAGACTGGTGTTGCTTTCGAATTCAGAGATGTATTAAATCAAGCTAGTAAACAAGCCGGTATATTGGGATTAACATTTACGAAGTATCCTGAAAAACTTGCCAAGTCGTTGGTAATAACCAAAGCTATGGGCTTTGAAATAAAACAGCTAGATGGACTTGCTAGTAGCTTTCTTGATTTTGAAGGTAGTATTTCTAAAGAGATGGAAGCACAGGTTCTAACCGGTAAAGAATTAAATTTAACTAGAGCTAGAGAGGCTGCGCTTAATAACGATCTTGTAACACTGGCAAAAGAGATTAATACACAAGTAGGTAGTGCAGATGAGTATTTGAAGATGAATAGGATTCAGCAAGAGGCGATAGCTGAATCAGTAGGCATGACTAGAGATGGTTTAGCAGATGTTCTTAAGCAACAGGAATATTTTAGAAGACTTGGTGCAAGTAATTTAAAGCAAGCTGCCGAAGAACTTCGTATAATGAAAGAAAGAGGCTTAACACAAGCTGAAATAAGTAAAAAGATTGGAGAGGATGCCTATAATTATATTACACAAACTTCAACTGCCGAACGTCTTACCGAGACGATGAATAGAATTAAAACAATATTCATTGAGTTTATTGAAAAGTCCGGAATACTAGATTTTATAACTAACCCCCAAAAGATACAAGGCTTCGTTACAGGGTTAATAAATAGACTAGCTGGAGCTGTTGAAATAATAGGTAGTATGATAGCTTCAATATTAGATCTTATAGCCGACGTGACAGGATTTTTTGGCGGTAACTCAAAAAAGTTTAGAGGTCTTGCAAGCTCTGTAAGAGCAGGTACTGCGGGATTTGCAGGAGGATTAAGAGGCGCATCTGAAACTATAGGGGGCATGAACTTTGGCGAAGCAGCTCCTTCTATAGGAAATACCGTACAACAAGGTGTAAGACAACCAAGTATAAACACATCAGGTACTACTAAGATGACTGGTAAAGAAACTTCTAGCGTAAGTAATGGCGGCGTAGGAAACGTATACTTAGACGGACAAAAGGTAGGAGCGATTATATTTAATAAAAGTAATCAAATTCCAGGATTAGATAAAGCGTAAACTATGAGTCTAATTAATCAAATAAAAGAATCTAAATTAAGTAAACAAGGTAAAACAAACCCTTCGGGTATTTTCGAGGGTACGCCCGCTAATGTAGCTACAGTGATAAGAGGATCTTCTGTACCTCTCGCCTCCTCGGTAGTACCTGTAATACAAGATCCTATTGACGTAACTTATAATTCTCTTCCGCAACCAACCTATCTCAATTATCTTAAAACTGTCAATAAGAAATAGATGCCCCTAATTAATTTCAAGACAGATTTAACTAGCCTTAGATTCGGAGGCGACAGACCAGGAGGCGGCGATAGCGGACAGCCATATGTGCAGTTCCCTATCGATAATAATGATACACCTAATTCAATAAAACGCTTTTATCAAACAAACAGAACAGCTCTTGATTTTCCAGTACGCGGAGGTGCAATAACCCAGCTATTAAATGGATTGACTGGAGGTTCAGCTATCATTACATCTACTATTGATAGAGAAAGAATACAAAAATTTTTTAAAGATTCTCCGCGCGGTACTGCTTTTATAGAAAAACAACTAGGTTTACAGCTAACTAACCCTAGAATACAGGTACCTAATGCATTGATTTTTGCAGGTACTAGTTTAGGTAATGCTTTTTTACCTGTCACTAACGTTTATAATCCATTAAACACTCTAGCTCAAGTACAATTTCAAGGTATTGGTGCTCACTTTAATAGACACGGTACTGGACCTGCTATCTACGAAAGACCTCAACAAACATATGCTTATATTGTAGGTGCACCACAGAATAATACACAAGCTACTAATAGACTTTCGATTCTAAGAGCTCTTAAACTAGTAGGATCAACTGACTTCATAGTAAACCCAAATCAAGTAGGGGGTACTGGTATTGACCCTACTCTAGTAGATAGATTAGGAATCTCTCCAGTACAAAATCAAATTTTTAATTACTTAGGAGGGCCGGGTTCCGTATACGGTATAGGTTTTACTAGAATATCAAGATACACTGATACTAATATAACTAAGACTAGTGAAACCATTCCTGATCCTAAATTTGCAGTACAAGGAAAATTAGGAGTAGCTTATTCGACTATCGCTCTTACTTACCAACAGATAGCAAAACAAGGAACTAATACCCGTACACCTATCGATCAACCTATACGAGATTTTAGAGACATACTACCTGCTGGAACCCCTAGATCTGATTACTTTGTTTTTAATATCGCTAATCCATTTACCGGTACAGGAGGTTTAGGTATCGGTAATCCAGGTGCTGCTAGAGTCAGAGCTAGGTATATTGATACTACTAACAACGGAGAAGATTCGTTGAATATGCTTAACCTACTAGCTAAGGGAGCCGAGAATCCAAACCAGTTCTTCTACGATCCTTCAAACAAAGACCCGTGGGTAGTAGCAGGTAATGAATCGAAGGATATCATAAAATTTGCGTTCGAGTGTATAGATAATGATAATTTAAGCTTTACTACTGCGTTAATTTTTAGAGCGTTCATAGAAGGTCAAATCAGCGATACTAATACTGGCGAGTATAATACCTTTAAGTATTTAGGGAGGGGTGAGAATTTTAGAACCTATCAAGGATTTGATAGAACTATAGGATTCGGTTTTAAGATGTTTGCCCAGAGCAGACAAGAAATGCTACCGATGTATACAAAGTTAAATCAGCTTATATCTCAAGTTTATCCCGACTATTCACCTGAGTATAATTTAATGCGTGGTAATGTTGTTAGACTAACTATTGGAGACTATCTTTATAGAGTGCCAGGCTTCTTAGAAAACGTAAATGTAACTATCGATAATTCAAATACTCCATGGGAGATATTACTAAACCAGTTTGGACCCGAAGATGATGTAAGACAGCTACCTCATATGGTGACTGTTCAGTGTAGTTTCAAACCAATTATGGATATCCTTCCGAGAAGAGTCAATAAGAGTAATCCTTTTGTACCTCTTATTGCAAATAAAGATCACTTTATTGATCCTACCGCAAAAACACCTGCTGATAGAGCAAAAGATACTGCTAGAAATCCCAACCCTATAACACCTATAACTAGCGCACCTACTGCAAATGAAAATAGTAGAGGAGGAACGGCTGACAGCGCTCGTGTACAGCAAGAAGTAGACACCACGCCAAGGGGAGTAAGCGGTAGAGGCGGCACAAGAGCTCAACTATCAGTAGCACGTGAAGCCCTAGAAAATATTAATAGCCCGTTTTAGTTAGTATATGCAATCAAGATATCAAAATATACCGATTACTAAGTTAAACTTAACAGGGAGTGTTTATTATCAAACAAACGTTTATCCAACCGTTCAGCCCACAGATACTGATTATTACGTAATTACTACTGTAAACGATAGATTAGATTTGATTGCATTCGATTTCTATCAAGATTCAAGTCTCTGGTGGGTAATCGCTTCCGCTAACTCTTTACCAGGAGATTCTATCTATCCACCTATTGGAGTTCAATTAAGAATACCAACTAATATATCGACCATACTAAATAATTATAACTTAGTAAATAATGGCTATTAAGTTATCAAACGTTATTGGAGCGCCTTTCAATGATGACGTTTTAAGACAGCTCGCAATAAGAGCACGTCGTAATAGTACTGTCAGTAGGTCCGACGAAGAGGTTTTATTTCTTGCAAATAAAACTGGATGGGCACGCCTTACATCTTCAGTCGATATTATACTCAGTGGCAACGAAAGAAAAAATTTTTTTTCAAGACTTAATCTTGATCCAGGCGATTATCAAAATCCTAATTCACTAGCACAGAATTGGATTCTCGAAGCTGGTACTTCTATACAGAAAGGTAATGGTATCTCACTAAGAAAAGGTATAGGCTTGAACGGTGCTTACGGATTGGGCGGAACTGAAGAATTAGGCTTCAGGCCAATACCCGGATTAGTTTCTGTACAAGTAGAAACGACCGGACGCTTAGGTTCTTTACGGCAAGCAACTATAAGCTTAAAAGTCTGGAATATGAACCAACTTAACGCAATTGAAGCACTCTACTTTAGATTAGGGTATTCGATGCTATTAGAATGGGGACATTCACAGTACTTTAGTAATAAAGACTCTAATAACAGTCAAATTCCAACAGGAATATTCGTTTCTAATGATATCTATGGTATTGATAATCCTTTTAGCGAAGGAAGAACTAAAGAAACTGTTCAACAAGATATTGCTAGAAAGTCGAAAAGAACTTCTGGTAACTATGATGGAATGTTGGGTATAGTTTCAAATTTTAATTGGGCTTTTAACCAAGATGGAGGCTATGACTGTACTTTAAGGCTAATTGGTCTTGGAGCTATTATGGATTCAGTCAGGATCAATCAATCCTACACCCTTCCTGATGGGCAAATAAAAAAATTTAAAGAGCAACAAAATGCTTTAGCGGAACTTACTAAAACAGTAGCAGCACTAGTAACACAAACAGCAGCTGATACTCAAGATGATAATAACCTAGAGTCGTTACCAGGTAACTCTACCCAATTATGGGAAATAGTAAAAAAATATTCAGGACCTAGCAACCTTTCATTTGAACAGTTTATACTGGATTATAGAGCAATTGAGATCAGTAGTTTCAATAGTTCAAATACAGCTACCTACTCTGATGCTCAATTTGTTGATTTAAAAAAACCAGCAGCCGGTATAAATCTTGGGAAATTAGAAGCTGCAAATTTAAAATTTGGCGGCTTATGGATCTCTAGAGGTAACGTTTATTATAACATTAATACTGTTACTCCTACATTAATTACATTCAATCTAAACGGTGGAGGTTCAATAAGTAATTTTTTAGATAACTTTCCAAATCTTGCACGAATAAATGAAAGAATCAGTAATGCCGCTGAAGATCAAATTGCACCTGAAGTTCCTTTAGTTAAACTTTTTCAAGATGCTTCTAGTTTTTATGTATTAGGAAGCCAAGTTCTTGACCTAAATCTTGATGATATACTAACTACCTCTTTACGCGGTAATAAAGAAGATAATAAAGCAGGATTGTTTATAAAATACCCTGTAGAACTAGGAGCTACAGGTATAAAGAAAGAGATTTTCTTTAATTTACGGGCAGAAATACCTAGACCGGAACCTAATTTTCCTGTTTCAAGAAGACTAGCACTCGAAGCACTAGCTAAATGGGCTCTGAACGATAGAAGTGCAACTGTTTCTAGCGTCGAAGCAACGAGTGGAGGATTAGTAAAAATAGAAGGATTTTTCCAAATATCTATTCCGGTTACTGTTCGAAATAGAACAACACCAGTACAGATCAACTGGTATTTTGAAACTAACAATCCAGGCTTTATATTGTCATCAGCTGAGTCTAGTCAAACACAACAACCTACATCTCAACCAGCACAGGAACCTAATTCTGGTGATACTGCTGGGCAAGTTAATCAACCTGATACAGAGCAGATAGACTCTGCTGAAGGATTTCAATCAGCTTTACATGCTATGCTTGCGATAGTGCAGTCAGAGAGTCAAGTTATTGCTGCTGGTGAAAAGCTCGAAAAACCTGTTATACAAGCCGATATATCGACAATTACGCAAGATTTTTATAAAGCCGGAATATTTGATAAAGTTTTTGATACATCAGTCAATAAGATAATACCAGGCAGTAGATTTGATATTACTCAATACGCAAAGAGAGGCTTTAATAGTGATTTGTTGGCATATCCTGACGACAAAGTGGTTGAAGGCGGATTTTTGGATGGATTAACTATTATCCCAGACGTTGACTTCAAAGCTCTCAGCAAAGCTTACGTAGTTAGATATCCAAAACAGGCACCGGACGGTAGTTTAGATACCGTACGCTTACCTGTATATCTGCAATTTGGATACTTACTTGCCTTCCTAAATAATATGTGTTTGATATACGATTCAAAGTTACAAACATCTACTTTTCAAGAAGCAGCAGGAACCGAAAAGCGACCATACATTTATATTGATTTTAATCCTGAAACGAATTTTTGTTTAAGTTCTCCACAGCAGATGTCGATCGATCCTAACATTTGCTTGATACCTTTTAATTCATCTGACACCGATTATAAATCACTTTTTGGAGAAGGAATAAAAACTAACGGTTTTTTTGATCCCGAAAACCAGAATATAATTACTGCAGCCTTAAATAGCTATAAACTATTTTATAAATCTTTATCTAATCCCTACCAAGGTAAAATAATGAATATTCTTTTAAACGTTGATTATTTATTAAGACTTGTCAGAGAATATGCCGGAGCAGATAAAGAACATGCAGTAAACTTACAGCCTTTTCTTGAGAGAATAGTTGCTGATGTTAATAAATCATTAGGTAATATAAATACCTTAAGGGTTGCTTATAGGGACGATGCTAACGTAGTTCAAATAGTAGATGATCAATGGGTACCTAACTTGCAAGGAGAAAAGTCCCTCATAGATAGACAAAAATATTTAGATACTCTTAACCAGGCTAAAGATCCTATTTTATCCGGACAGTTACCGGTATTTGAAGCACCAAGTCTTGGACTTGATCAACCTAATGGAACTTTCAGTTTAGCTAGAGATTTTCAATTTAGGACAACTATGTCTACTAAGCTAGCTAGTATGATAGCAATATCTGCTCAAGCTGCTACCGGATCAATTAATGCAAAAGATCATTCTTCTTTAAGCTATTTAAATAGAAATTTTCAAGACAGATATAAACCGATTATTCAAGACCCTTCTAATAAAAATAAAGGAACTAACAATAATGACACTAGTAAAGTAAACCAAGCATCTAACGATCAAAAAGCAGCCGATACTTTCAATGCCCATGTCGCTAGTATTTATTCTAACGCTCAGCTTGCTGAAGATAGAATCGAGATGGCAAAAAACTATTATATCGAAAGAATGTCTAAAGTTAAGTCTTCAGATATTACAACTACAGCAGCACCGTTTATACCCGCCGATCTCGAAATTGAAATAGATGGTATAAGCGGAATAATAATGGGGAATGCTTTTACAATACCGGAAAGTAGATTGCCTTTATCTTTGAGAGCTGAAGACGGATATACAAAAGTAGGATTTATTGTTACTGGACTCTCACATACTGTCGACAGTAATCAATGGCTAACAAAGATAAAAGGTCAGATGATTAAATTGAGAGATGATTCACTTTTACGTACTTTTACAACTTTCGCACTCAAGAAAAAACAAAGCGAATACGCAGCACCTGCTTCTGCCGGAAATAGTGTAGTTGAAAAAATTAGAACAACGCCATGGAGTGCTGGATTTATAAGCTATGTTATGAAGCAAGCAGGAGTATCATTTCCTTTTAACGCACAACATACGGTTTATGCACAATCGTTAAGAAACAGTAGCAGAAGCTTTGAGATTTTAAATCCAGCAACCAATATAGTAAAAGCAGGTGATATAATAGTAGCAAACCGAGACAATAATCTTACGTTTAATACAAATCCATGGTCAGGAAGTTCCCACGGGGATATAGTAGTTAGCGTAAGCGGCAATAGCGCTAGCGGTGTGGGAGGTAATTTAAGCGAAACGGTAAGCAAATATTCTATTCCGCTTATAGATGGAAAACTTCAGACCGGTACTGCTCAAAACCCTAAGTTTTTTGTTATTTTAAGACCCCCTGCTAGTTTAGTACAGGCGATAATAAGTAAAGCAAATGAGGAATATAAGCTATGGAGTGATAATAAGTGGAAAGAAACTACCGCTAGCGCTATTCCAAGACTTAGACAATACTACGGAACTATAGGAATAACGATTTAAATATGCCACTAAGATATTATCCATTAGCAGCAATTCAGCAAAATAAATACACTAGAGGTAATCAATTTTTGCTTCCTGATAAAACTCCGTATACAGGGAGATATTATACACTGTATAACGGTAGATCTTTTACAGGAATAAATCCAGTACTAGGTGCAAACTTACCTCTAACACCTATCAATGAACCCGAACTAACTGATGCATCTTTACTAGCCTCCCAAAGATCCCTTTTATCAGGACAGAATCTTGAAATATCAGGACCTTATGCAGCGTCAAGAATACAGAATAGCCAAGGAAGTAGTTTAGTACTTACTGAGCTTACATCTTATTTTCCTGATCCGCAAGCTGATGATTATGCACGTGGTTATTTTACACGGTATTTTGCAAAGACAGTTAGTGGTCCCGGGTATGTTTTTGAAATATCAAAAATCAATTGGACAAAAATACAAAACGGTGATATTGCTGTTGAAAATATTTTAGGTTATGAAAGTATAGATATGCTGTGGCAATTAACCGGTCCGCTAAAAGATACAAGAGTATCTCAGTATCAAATTAAGGGCGGAGTATATAATACTAATAAACGGGTTACTGAAGCAAAAAACAAAGTCTTTAACGGATTGCTTGAATTTATAGGTGAAGATTACACGAAGTTTGCAAAAATAACTCCTTAAAAGTTGAATTAGACCTTGTTTTCATTTACCTTTAATAAAGGTTATAAATAAATGTTATGTACTATATAGTCGAAACTATAGAACAATTAAAACATCTTCCAAAAACAAATCAATGTTTTATAGATCTAGTTTCACTTTCCGAAGAAACCCACCCACTACTAACATCTCCATGCGTCCTGTATTATAACGATTTTAAAAAAGGATACATTTTTCCTATAAACCATTCTGAAGGGTTTTCCTTAAGTCTTGACGATATACAAAATTTAATTTTTGATATTAAAAAAGTATATTTACTAGATAAAAAATGGCATTCTTATTTTTTTCATATTCCGCAAGGAATAGATCTGTATTTTAATATCCTAGATAAAGCAGGAGAAATAAAAGATCTCCAATTTAATACACCCGTACATCTTGACTTTTATAATAAGTTTAAATATAAAGAGCAAGTAAATACTCTTATACCTATTTCAAAGCATTATGAAAAGAGTGAATCTATATTTGAAACAGTTAAGAGCTATGTAGGATCTGAAAACGATCAGAAATGGCAAAATGAGTATGTCGAAGCCTATAAATGGGTAGAAGAACAAGGTATAACAGTAAATGAACGGGTATTTGATAAGTTTTTTGAACCTACATGGAAGGCTAGATCTTTTAAAGATAATAGAATCTATACAAGCTACAACCTTTATAATATTACTTCTAGACCTACTAATGCTTTTAATGGAATTAATTTTCTTGCTTTAAATAAAGAAAATGGTTCTAGAGCAAGTTTTATACCTCAAAATGATATCTTAATTGAATTTGATTTTGATGGTTATCACATAAGGTTAATAGCTAACATGTTAAACGTACCGCTTCCCTCTGACGAATCTATACATGTAATACTAGGTAAGCAATACTTCGGAAAGCAAGAACTATCACCTGAAGAGTACCAAGAATCTAAGAAAATAACCTTCAGGCAACTCTATAACGGAATCGAAGAGAAATATAAAAATATAGAGTTGTTTTTTAAGGTTGATCAGTTACTAGAAGCAGTATGGGTAAAATATAAAAGAAATAGTTTTTTAGAACTACCAAATAAAAGAAAATTAAAGATAGAGAATGCTAACCCGCAAAAACTTTTTAATTACTATGTTCAATGCCTAGAAACTGTTAATAACGTAAAAAAGCTAAATGATTTACGTATATTATTCAAAGGTAAAAAAAGCAAAGTAATTTTAATAGTTTACGACTCAATTCTTGTTGACTATTCAACTGAGGACGGAAAAGGATTTCTAAAGCAAATAAAAGAAGTGCTAGAACAAGATGGATATAGGGTTAAAGCACAAAAAGGATACAACTATAACTTTTAGAAGTAATTATAGATATTTATTATGGCATACATTGAATTAACGCAGGAACAATTGAAAAATAAGTTATTTTGTACGTTTTCTCCTAAAAACAAGCTAGAAGATACATTAGCTATAATCCAGAAAGAGTACTCAATAATGTACAGTAAGATCTTTGTGCTTGAATCTTATGATTCTGAAGAGCTTCTGTGTACTTATAATATTGAAGTTGAAAATTCCACTACAAAAGTTTTACCTAATACAATTCTTTTACATCGAAAGAAAGAGACAAATACGTTATATACTATTAACAGTCTTAATCTTCTTATAAAATCACTTAACGAAGGTGTACTTGATATATCATTTAGAATAAACTGGAATGATTTCAGAAATACTGTCCTCCTTTCTCAAGGCGACGAACTTAAAAAGCTTTCCACAAAGATTCACAAAATAATCAATCTATAAGTTGTTAGTTTGAGGACCTTTTCTTATATTCTCATTTAAACCTATTTTTAATTAAAACTATAAGTTATGGGTATGGATTTAGGCGCAATTAAGTCTAAACTAACCGCCTTGCAAAATCAAAGGCAAAGCGGTCAAAAGAGAGATATGTCTCTTATTTTATGGAAACCGTCAATAGGTAAGCATGTTGTCCGTATTGTTCCGGCTTTATGGGATAAATCAAATCCTTTTAAAGAGGTAATGTTCCATTACGGTATTGGAAACAAGGTAATGCTAGCCTTAACTAACTACGGGGAAAAGGATCCTATTGTAGAGTTTTCCAAACAGCTTGCTTCTAGCGGCGATAAAGAGAACTGGATTATGTCTCGTAAATTAGAACCAAAGATGCGTGTATTTACTCCTGTTATCGTACGCAGCGAAGAAGAAAAAGGTGTACGCCTTTGGGAATTCGGCAAGCAAATTTATGCTGAATTATTAAGTCTAGCTGATGATCCTGATATCGGAGACTTTACTGACATTATTCAAGGCCGCGATATAACTATCGAAACCACCGGGCCTGAAACTAACGGTACTTCTTTTAACCAATCGAAAGTACGAGTACGTACAAAAACAACACCACTATCTGAAGATTCAAAAGAGGTAGAGAAGTGGCTAGCAAATCAACCGGATTTATTTAGTAGTTTCAGGAAGTATAGCTACGAAGATATGAAAGAAGCCCTACTTGGATGGTTGAATCCAGAAGAAACCTCTGAAGAGCTTCCTCCTACCGCTAAACAGGAAGCTACACCTCCTGCAAAACCAAGCTCTCTTTCTCTAAATACTCCAAAGGCTAAACCTAGCATTGACGAAGAATTCGATGATCTATTTAAGTAAATATTTATGGTTAAACTAGCTAAAGCCTCGTTAAACGAAAGTATAGCGGGAGCTGTTAAAGGTACTTTTAATTTAGAAAAGTTTATTCAATCTAAAAATCTTTCAAGTACCTCAATAAAAATGAAAGAGCAAACTTGGATTCCTTTATCAAAGGCTTTTCAAGACTGTCTTTCTATCCCCGGTATTCCGGTTGGGCATATCTCGTTGCTACGTGGACATTCAGATACTGGTAAGACTACTGCTCTTTTAGAAGCTGCAGTTAGCGCTCAAAAGACTGGTATCTTACCTGTATTTATTATTACTGAGATGAAATGGAATTGGGATCATGCTAAGCAAATGGGACTTGTATTCGAAGAAGTCCCTAACGAGGAAGGTGAGGTTGCTGATTACAAAGGGTTTTTTATTTATATAGATAGAGAAAGACTAAATACTATCGAAGATGTAGCAGCATTTATTGCAGATCTTCTTGATGAACAAAAGAAAGGTAATCTACCCTACAACTTACTGTTTCTTTGGGATTCAGTAGGATCTATTCCTTGCCGTTTATCAGTCGAGTCTAATAAAAATAATAATGAGTGGAATGCAGGTTCTATGTCACAGCAGTTTGGTAATTTTATCAATCAAAAGATTGTTTTATCACGCAAACAAAGCCAACCTTATACTAATACTATGCTTGCGGTTAATAAAATCTGGGTTGCTAAAGCTGAGAATATTATGGCCCAGCCTAAGATGAAAAATAAAGGCGGTGATACAATGTATTTTGATGCTTCTCTAATTATTACTTTTGGTAATGTAACTAATTCAGGAACTAATAAGATTAAAGCAACTAAGAACGGAAAGGACGTTGAATTTGCTAAACGTACTAAAATAAGTTGCGATAAGAATCACGTAAATGATGTTACATCTACTGGACGGGTAATTATGACTGCTCATGGCTTTATTGATGATACAAAACAAGCAATTGATGCTTATAAGAAGCAATATTCAAAAGATTGGCTTAAAACTCTTGGCTCTAAAGATTTCGATGTAATTATTGAAACTGACGAAGATAACAAAGACGTTTTTGATCCTACTGAAGAATAGCTTATGTTCGGTTTGAATTAAAGTTGTGACAAGAATAAACTTAGGTATACCACCTAAAGAACTAACAAATAAGCATCTTATTGCTGAACATAGAGAGTTAAAACGTATACCGAACGTTGTAGCTAAAGGTAGATTTAATCTTAGTAGTATACCTCAAGAATTTAGCTTAGGAAAAGGTCATGTATCTTTTTTCTACGATAAATTAGGGCATTTAAAAGAGAGGTATATTGAATTATACAACGAATGCATATCAAGAGGATTTAATGTACAGAATTACTTAAAGTCATGGGACTGTATACCTCAAGAGTTAATGAACGGTTATACGCCTACCGAAAAAGATATTCATATAATACGTGAAAGGATAGCGGACAGGCTTGCAAATCCAATCGCAAAACAAAAAAAAATGGACTACAGGAAAATCTTTGAACAGATGGAGAAGCAAGAGCCGGTAGAGTTACATAAGAATAGTAGAGTACTTATTGTTGATTCTTTAAATACTTTCCTTCGTAGCTTTACAGCTATTAGTCATATCAATCTAAGCGGGGCACATATCGGAGGTTTAGGGGGATTTTTAAAATCTATAGGGTCTCTGATAAAACAATTGCATCCGACAAGAGTTATTTTAGTGTTTGACGGACAAGGGGGGTCTACTAACAAGAGATATCTTTATCCAGAGTATAAAGCTAATAGACATATTACAAAAATTTCTAATTGGGATGCTTTTGACGACCAAGAAGAGGAGTCAGAATCGATAACTGCTCAAATAGTACGTCTAATTGATTATCTCAAATGTCTCCCTGTTGATCTCGTAGTCGTAGATAAAATTGAAGCTGACGACGTAATAGGCTTCTTAACAGGGAAATTTAAAGATAAAGTATTTATTATATCGACTGATCAAGATTACCTCCAATTGGTAAAGAAAGATGTTACTGTTTTCAGTCCAGTAAAGAAAATTATTTACAACCCATATCAAGTCCTGACCGATTACGGTATACCACCCCATAACTTTTTAACCCATAAAATTATAGTAGGGGATAAAGGAGATAACGTACCTGGGGTAAGAGGTATAGCAGCAAAAACCCTTATAAAATTATTTCCTGCGATTGCAACTGAAGATAGATTTACTATAGAGGAACTGATAAAGGAGTGCGAAGGAAAAGATAAGAAGTATGCTAACATTTATAACTTCAGAAATCAACTTCTTATAAATAAACAGTTAATGGACTTAGAGAATCCAAATATTCCCGATTCCGATAAGTTAGCTCTTGAAAATATTGTTGCAAATCCTAAAAATAATTTCGACCCTAATTGTTTTGTAAGATTATACAAAGAAGATCAGCTAGGAAAAACATTGCTAAATCCTCAATTATGGCTTAATGAAACTTTTGCAAAATTAATTCAATATAAGTTAAAAGATCAATAAAAGATTGTTATATTAGAATATGAGTGTTTTAAATCAGCTGAACCAGTACGGCGTAAGCTTTCAAATAAAAGTCCTATCTAGTCTTCTTAAGCATAGAGAATTTCTGCTTAGTATATTCGATATTCTCGAAGAAGACTATTTCGATAATCCAGCTCATAAATGGATTGTAGAGGAAATTTTAAAATACCATTATAAATTTCATACTACACCAACACTAGATGTATTAACTGTAGAAATAAAAAAAATTGAAAATGAAATACTGAAAGTATCTGTAATTGAGCAATTAAAAGAGGCTTATAAAGCATCAAACGAAGATAGAGATTTTGTTGAGCAAGAATTTTCTAACTTCTGCAAAAATCAGCAGTTAAAAAAAGCATTACTATCATCTGTTGAATTACTCGAAAAAGGTCAATATGATGATATTCGTTACCTTATTGATACTGCCCTTAAGGCGGGTCAAGATAAAAATATTGGCCACGAGTATGAAAAAGATGCTGAGACTCGTTATAGAACGGAAGAGAGAAGCCCTCAACCTACTCCATGGGAGCATATAAACGGGCTACTACAGGGCGGATTAGGTTCAGGGGATTTAGGTATTATATTCGGCAATCCCGGAGGGGGTAAGAGTTGGATGCTCGTAGCTTTAGGAGCAATGATAGTTTCAAGCGGAGGGACTGTAGCTCACTATACTCTCGAACTTTCAGAAACATATATGGGTAAAAGATATGACTCTATATTTACTGGTATAAGAATTCAGGATCTTTACTTACATAGAAAAGAAGTAGATGAAGCAGTCAGCAAACTGCCCGGTAAACTTATTATCAAAGAATTTACTATGGGTAAAGCATCTATATCTACTATTGAGAGTCATATTCAGAAACTTACTGATCTAGGAAACAGACCTAATCTCATTATTATTGACTATGTTGATCTTTTGAAATCAAAAAGAAAATCAGTTGAGAGAAAAGACGAAATAGACGATATTTATGTTTCAACTAAAGCCTTGGCTAGAGATTTAAAGATTCCTGTTTGGACCGTATCTCAAGTAAATCGAGCTGGCGCAAAAGATGATGTAATAGAAGGAGATAAGGCTGCTGGTAGTTATAATAAAATAATGATTGCAGACTTTGCGATGTCCTTGTCTAGGAAGAGGTTAGATAAAGTTAACGGTACAGGTAGAGCACATATTATGAAAAACCGTTATGGAGGGGACGGTATGACATATCCTGTAAAAATTAATACTGAAAATGGGAATATCGAGATACAATCACGTGAGATGGGCGAAGAAGAGTTTGTTCAGGAAGGTGCTGCAGTACCTATGAAGCCTGTTACTAGATTTAGTGCAGAAGAACGAAATTTTTTACAGCAAAGGTTTTTTGAATTAGGGAAATAAGCTATTTATTATTACAAAAGTTATTACTATGAATATTGCTGAATTATACGTTGAAAAGAGAACTCCCCTAGCACCTCCTGCTAATCAGACAACTTATGAGCAGTTTGTATTTAACATGGAAAGAAACGGTACTAACGACCTAGTAGAAAGAGATATGGTCGATCCTACCTTTCGCCCTCCGCAAGCTTCTGATAGCTATCAAGCCCAAAGATTTCAAAAAGGACTTAATTCCAATTTGAGCTAGTATTAATGATCACAGTTACGATTTTGACGGTATCGTAAGATAACCGATAGAATTACTTATCTTTAAAATTATAAAAAAAAAGAGTAAAAAATGGATATTTCCCGGAGTATCTTAAGTGACATTACCGTGTATATGAAATACGCGAAATTCAATCAAGAGCTAAAAAAAAGAGAGACCTGGCGTGATTTAGTTGATAGAAATAAGCAAATGCACTTAAAAAAATTTCCTAAGTTAAAAAAGGAAATTGAAGATGCTTACATTTTTGTTTATAATAAAAAGGCTTTACCTTCAATGCGCTCTATGCAGTTTGCTGGCAAGCCTATTGAAATTAGCCCTAATCGTATATATAATTGTGCTTACTTACCTATAGATGATTGGCGTGCTTTTGGCGAAACGATGTTCTTACTTCTTGGCGGTACTGGAGTAGGCTACTCTGTACAAAAACATCACGTCGATAAACTACCTGAGATTAGAAAACCTGACCCTAAAAAACATCGCCGTTTTTTAATTGGTGATAGTATTGAAGGTTGGGCTGATGCTGTTAAGGTATTAGTGCGAACTTACTTCGAAGGCGGATCCACACCGGTATTTGATTTTTCTGATATAAGACCTAAAGGCACACAATTAATTACATCTGGTGGTAAAGCGCCTGGCCCTCAACCTCTAAAAGAATGTTTACTTAAGATTCAAGGAGTTTTAGATAGCAAGGAGGATAACGAAAAATTAAATCCTATCGAGGTTCACGATATTGTATGTCATATAGCAGATGCAGTACTAACAGGGGGTATCCGTAGAGCTGCTTTAATTAGCCTTTTTAGCGCCGACGATGAAGACATGATTGCTGCCAAGTCTGGTGCATGGTGGGAACGCCATCCTCAAAGAGGTCGCGCTAATAATTCTGCTGTACTTTTACGTAGCAAGGTTACTGAAGAGTTTTTTACAGCACTCTGGGATAAAATTAAAGCATCGGGAGCTGGCGAGCCCGGGATTTATTTTAGCAACGATAAAGATTGGGGAACTAACCCGTGCTGTGAAATCGCTTTGCGTCCTTATCAGTTTTGTAACTTATGCGAAGTAAACGTTTCTGACGTTAATGATCAAGAAGATCTAAACCAAAGAGTTAAAGCAGCAGCATTTATAGGTACCCTGCAGACTTCTTACACCAATTTTCACTACTTACGTCCTGTATGGCAGCGTACGACTGAAAAAGACGCATTAATTGGAGTAGGTATGACGGGGATAGGTTCGGGTGCGGTACTGAAATTAGACCTCAAACAAGCAGCTCAGGTCACAAAAGAAGAAAATGAAAGAGTTGCTAAGCTGATCGGTATTAATCCTGCTGCAAGATGTACTACTATCAAACCCTCCGGTACCTCTTCCTTAACCCTAGGGACATCAAGCGGTATTCATGCATGGCACAATGATTACTATATTCGTAGGGTTCGTGTAGGTAAGAATGAAGCTATTTACTCATACCTTTCAATCTATCATCCAGAGCTTGTTGAAGACGAGTATTTTCGTCCTCACGATACAGCAGTAATTTCTGTTCCTCAAAAAGCACCTGAAGGATCTATCTTACGTCATGAATCGGCTTTGCAATTGCTAGAAAGAGTTAAATTTTTCTATCAGCACTGGATAAAACCCGGTCATAGAACTGGACAGAATACTCATAATATCTCAGCAACAGTTTCAATTAAGGATAACGAATGGGATGAAGTAGGCAAGTGGATGTGGCAAAATCGCAAATTTTACAACGGATTATCAGTACTTCCATTTTCTGATCATACCTACAAACAAGCACCTTTTCAAGATTGTTCAAAAGAACAATACGATGAACTTATAAAGAGTTTGAATGATATTGACTTATCAAAGGTAGTAGAATTTTTTGATACTACAAATCTTATGGGAGAGTTAGCATGCGCAGGAGGGGCTTGTGAAATCGTATAATAATTTTGTACATTATATATGGGTTGGCGATAAAGATATTCCTGAACGTTTTATTAAGAATTATAATAGAGCTAAAGAATCGAATACAGGATACAATTTCGAAATCTGGACTGAGGATAAGTTGATCCCGATTCTTGGAGAGTTTAGCAATTTATTTTTATCCTCTACGGTTTTCCATAAGCTACAGCTTGCAAAGTATTTAGTATTAAATTATAAAGGCGGTATCTGCTGTGATTTTGATATAGAATGGAAAGCGAATTTCGATTCAGTTTATAGTCTTTTTGATAATTGTAATTTAATTTTCGTCCGAAGGAATAGCTACTATTCTTACACCCCCCCTAAAAAGATATATCTTTTAGATGATTATGTTATCTTAGCTAGACCTGGATTAACTAAAAAATATATAGAGTATTGTTTAGCTCGTACTAATTTAAGAGAAGATCAGGCTGAACCATTCAGCGTATACGCACTTACTGAGTGGTGTTTAAGTAGAGATGATGTTAAATTTTTTGATAGCAGTCAGATCTACGATGATCAAAACTGTAGCCTCGCTTATCACTATAATCAAAGAACATGGGTTAAATAAGCTTAGAGTTAGTTTTCTCGCTATTTATTAACATGAGTCTCCTTGATTTATTCAGAAAAAGTAGGTTAAAGATTAATACCCCTGATGGTAACAAACCTACCCCATATCAAGACGGAATATTAAAATTAAGGAATATAAAATTCCCAGCAAATATTTCACCAGGCACAAACTTTGATCAATATATAAGGTACGAAGAGACAGGCGCTGTCGCTGGGTCACCAGCTCCTGTAGAAGTTACATATTATATGGTTACGGAAATAGATCACTTTTTAATGACTGAAAACGACGATAATCTAATAACAGGTACTAATATAGAATAGTATAAGTTAAACTAATAGCTAAAAATGGCAAACGTAAGAATATCCCAACTTCCTGCAGTTACTTCAGTAACAAGTACTGATGTGTTACCTGTAGTAGCTACAGCTACGACTTCGAAATTATCTATAACGAATCTAGCAAACTCGTTACCACAAGTAACATCGTCTATAACTGCACAAACGGCTAGCTTCGTATTGAATGCTGTATCAGCTTCTTTTGCAGTAAGCAGCTCGTTTGCCGTATCAGCATCGTATGCACCAGGAGCTAACGTAGTACTTGCAGTATCAAGTAGCGGATCTTCAATATATTCAACGATCCCTCCTACAACTGCGTTCGATACTACAGACGGTATATTTTTAGGGCTCAATGCCGGTAACGGTAGTAACGGATCAGATAATATGGTAGCTATAGGAGTAGCTGCAGGAGCAGGTAACAGTAATGCTGGCCAAGGTATTTTTATAGGATATGCAGCCGGACAATCTGCTACTAATGCAATTAGAACTGTAGCTATTGGAAATAACGGAACCGGTCAAAACTCTACTAACGCTTCGTCTTCGGTGTTTATTGGGGATGTAGCAGGGTATATTGTACCAGGAGCCGGTAACTCTGTGATGATCGGCAATGCAGCAGGATATACAGCTACCAACGCACAGTTCTCAAATTTTATCGGTACTAATGCCGGTCAAAATGCAGGAGAAGCCAATAATTCAAATTTTATTGGATTAAACGCAGGAGCAGGAGCAGCAACCGCAAGTTTTTCAAGTTTCATTGGAACAAATGCAGGAAATAATGCGACCAATGCTAATCAATCTAACTTCCTAGGTAACTCGGCAGGAGTTGATGCGACCAATGCTAATCACTCTAACTTCCTAGGTAACTCGGCAGGTTTTCAAGCCACTAATGCCACCGATTCCAACTTCCTAGGTAACTCGGCAGGTTTTCAAGCCACTACTGCCACCGATTCCAACTTCTTAGGCAACCAGGCTGGATATGGAGCAAACGGGGCAAATCACTCAAACTTTTTAGGCGAGTTTGCAGGATCCGGCTCTACTAATGCTTATAATTCTAACTTCATAGGACCAAATGCAGGAGTTAATGCGACCTCTGCTCATCTATCTAACTTCCTAGGTAACTCGGCAGGTCAAGGAGCAACTAACGCTAGCAATTCTACTTTTATAGGATATCAAGCAGGCCATTTTGCTACTAATGCTCAAACCTCTATTTTCATAGGTGCTAATGCAGGAAACGAAGCTACAAATGCTGCCGGAGCAACATTCCTAGGTACTTCTGCTGGATCAGGAGCAAGAGAAGCTGAAGGCTCTTTCTTTGTTGGTGAGAATGCAGGATATGCAGCCGTTTCTGCTTCTAATTCAACCTTTATCGGACAGTTTGCAGGGAATCAAGCTAGTACTGCTTCTTACTCTACAATAATAGGGTATAGAGCTGGATATTTATTCCCAGGAAATCCGGGAGAAAATCAGATAGGTACTAACAATATTATTATCGGAACCGGTATAACCCTGCAAAATAATAGAAAAGATTCTATAAATATAGGTGGTGTAATTTTTGCAACCGGCTCTTATGGAGACATTAATAATACTGGCTTCTCTGGATCAATGACTCAAGCAAAGGTAGGCATCAATAAATCACTACCTCAATATACATTAGACGTAAGCGGAAGCGGTAACTATGCAAACGGACTAACAGTAACCGGCTCGATAATAGGCACTGATTACATTCAAGGCAATTCAGTAGTAGGAACTAACTGGGCAAGTATTAAGTTTGGCGGAACACAAGTACCTGCTTTTGGTACTATTCTCCGCGGAGACGTTTATCTTAGTACTGCAAGCACGCTAGGATATACTTTTTATTATAACGATACTAATATAGGACACGCAGTACCAAATGCTGCAGGAAATATCCCCGCCGGTGCAATTAAACTCGTAAGGCAACAAGCAGATACTCTAATTGGAGGATCTTTTGGAGCTGGCGAAGGAAAAATTCCGATCTATACTATCATAAGTAACAACTTTTCTCTCGAAGACGGCAGTACCAACTACACTTATTCACAACAAAATGGAAGAGACCACGTATTAACAGTTTCAGGAAGCATTCTATCTAAAAACGCGGTATCGTTAGGTACTAGCCTCACAGATAGCCATATAATTAGCGGATCCGTAGGTATAGTTGGCGGCCCTCTAACAGTAACCGGTTCTTTCATCGTGACTGGAAGCTTTATAGTACCTGCTCAAACAGATGCAAATCCAGCTACCGGTAGTATGTATGTTAATCCTGCCGCTAACGAGCTATGGATCTATACAGGAAACAGTGTAACCGGATGGGTAACAGCAAGCCTTGGAATCTAAACAGAGTAAACGGTTTTGAAAAAGAAGTATAAAGAAGGTATACATTATTATACAGAAGGAGAAAGAGTCGTGTTTACGGCTCTTTTTCATTTACAGAGAGGTCAGTGTTGTGGATCTGGGTGCAGACATTGTCCCTATGAACCTAAGCATAAAAAAGGTGGTACTTTAGTAGAGAAAAATTTTGTTAAGACGAAAAAAAGTTCTTAAATTATTATAAATAATCTATTATGACTATATTCCAATCAACTAAGTTATTTGACGGATATAGCTGCGTATTTCGTCAATGGAAAGCAGACGCGACCCATTGCCGCTTTTTGCATGGCTATGGAGTATCATTCAGAGTATGGTTTGAGGGTGAACTAGATGAACGCAATTGGGTTTGGGATTTTGGAGGTATGAAGCGTGCTAAAGGTAATATTGATGGTATGAAGCCTAAAGAATGGATGGATTATATGTTTGATCATACAACTGTTATAGCTGAAGATGATCCATATCGTTCTTATTTTCATAATATGGATAAAGAGGGGATTATCCAACTAAGGATACTTCCAACAGTCGGCGCCGAACAGTTTGCGAAATTTATTTTCGAGAGGGTTAATAGATTTGTTCAAGAAGAATCTAGCGGTAGAGTTAGAGTAGTAAAAGTAGAATTTATGGAGAACAATAAAAATTCAGCATCTTATTTCGAATAAACTAGCTATATGCCTATAAAAAAATCTAAAAAAGCCGAAGGTAAGGAACTTATGGTACAGCAACCTCCTCCGTGCAGTGAAGGAAATTTGGAAGAAGCTATGTTAGAAAATAACTGTTACTACTATAATGATATTAAGAATAAAGCTAATGTGCCTATCATGCGTAAGATAGTAGAGTGGGAAAAAAAATACAAAAATGCTTCTAGTAATATGGGAAAATGGTATTGTCAAATTATGATCAATAGATTAAAAATGAAACTACAATCTTATAAATAAAAAAATGTTTGAATCAGTTATACACTCCCTCGGTCTTTGCGGAGAACAGCATCCAACTATTTTAGGTATTTTTTTGGAATATCCGCAGATTAATCATATATTTAATTATATTAAAACATGGAGGTTAAAACCTATGAAGTGCATTAAAAATATCAATACTGGTGATATCCAACGAGTAGACGATCGTCAAGCCGATGCTAAGGTCGGTAGTATTTGGAAGTTTATTCCTAAGTCTGAATGGAAAGCTGTTAGCCGTAAAACTGAAAAATATGAGGTAGAGATGGGAAAAAAAGGGCAGACTATTAGCGAGAAGGCTCTTAAGCGCAAAAAGCTTAAAGCGAAGCAACGTCAATAATGTTTGATAAATTAATATCCCTTATACAGCAGTTCATATACGAACTGTGGCCTGTATTCATTATTGATGAATGGGAGGAGGCTATTGTATTACGTAATGGAAAATATATTAAAACAGTCAAACCAGGACTATATTTTAAAATGCCATTCTTTGATTCTGTTTGGAAACATGCAACAATTACACAGTCAATCGATATACCCCCTCAATCGATAACTACTGCCGATAACAAAAATGTAGTAGTAAAAGGTATTATTCGATTTACAATAGTTGACATAAAAACTTTTCTGCTAACTATAACCCAGCCCCAAGACGTCCTTACTGATACTACCGGGGGAATGATTCGAGATATTATAGAAGATACGGAGTGGGTTAATATTATTGAAATTGATAAAAAGTTAACCTTTGAGGTAGGAAAGTTTGTAAAAAAATGGGGAATCAAAGTAGAAAAAGTTACATTAACTGATCTACAAATTGCCAGTTCTATACGTATAATTCAAGATGCAACACACCAGTCTAAAATAATTCCAGTAAACGAAAGCGTATGAGCAAAATCGATCCGCATAAACTATTAATTTCTAGTGACTTTTACTCTATCCAAGGTGAAGGTATATCATCAGGTGTACCTTCATACTTTGTCCGTTTAGGTATATGTAATCTAACCTGCGGCATGAGTAGAGCATTTGCTAATAATTTAGCAAAAGAAGCATCATTAGAAGATGGAGAAATATTTGAAGGTGATTTAGTTAAAGAAGGTAAAGCAACTTGGACTTGTGATTCTACAAGTCAGTGGTTATGGAGAGGAGAAGAAAAAGAGTTCCAGTATTTAATTAATAGATGGAAAGGACAAGGCGTATATGACGATATTAAAAACGGTAATATACATATCATTTGGACTGGTGGTGAGCCTACAATTAAAGGTCATCAGGAAGCTATAACTAACTTCTTTAAGTATTGGAGTACTATAGAAAACTTTGAAAACTACAAAGTCTTTAATGAAGTTGAAACAAATGGCACTGTAGTTATTGAAGAAGATCTCTTTAATATTTTAGATCAAATTAACTGCTCACCTAAACTAGCTAATTCAGGTATGACTAAAAAGCAACGTTTTGTTGAAGCTGGTCTTAGACGTATTATGGAACATAGTAATTACCAGTTTAAATTTGTTATTAGTACTGAAAATGATGTTATAGAAATATTTGAAGATTTTGTTAAACCGTTAGATATACCACTTAAAAATGTAGTGTGTATGCCTGGTTTAGATGATGTTAAGGATTTTGAAGAGCGTACTCAATTCTGTTTAGAGATGGCTAAGAAGTATAGATTCAGAGGATTAACACGTTTACATATTGCCGCTTGGAATAAAACATTAAACGTATAATATGAAAATAACAGTAATATTTGATGAAGAAACAGTAGAAAGAAAATGTATATTTAATGAAAATAATTTTATACAAGGTAATAATTTTGGACCGGGAACAATAGTACTAGGTTTAGATGGAAAGGTATATGAGAATTATGGAACAGAAGAAAAGCCGTTTTGGGAAGAAGTATTTGATGCTAGTTATAAAATAACATTAAATGTATAATATGAAAAACTATTATAGTTTCTGGTCAAAACGAATTATTAGTGATGCTTTAAAAGCAATTAAATTAATTATTGGACTAGGATTATCAGTAGGAATAGGTTTTGAGATTAGTTTACCAATAGGCTTTATGTTCTTTGGTTATGTATTAGTTGATACATTAATTGATAAAAATTAAAATTATGATAGGAATTGGATTATCAAAATTTTTTATAATTATAATACTATCCTACCTTACATTAATAACAATAGAAGATATTAATAACTCTATAAAAAAATAAAACATGAAAAAATTCAGCACTAGTGAACTTCTTATTCTTATAGTAACTATAGCTTGTATTTTCGTTACTGAATATATTTACTTAGTTCAAAATGAACCACATAAAGCAATATTTATTGGTTTATGGCCCCCAACAATGTTAAGCTTAATAAATTTTATTAATAGTAAAAAACAATAAATGGATGATATTATATTTTTAATTTTTATTATTGGAATATCTGCTCTTATGATTTATATGATCGTAGATGTTTTCAATCAAACTAAGGATTTATGAAAGAGTTAGATCTTCATGGTATATCCCGTTATGATTTACAAGATTTAGTTGAAAATTTTATTTTAATAAATAATACTCCGTTTAGAATAATAACAGGATATTCTGAAAGAATGAAAAAACTAACTATAAATATATTAGATAAACATAAATTTAAATATCACACTCCAGCTCATAATCCCGGAGAAATAATTGTAATAAATTAAAAATTTTACGAAATGGAAATTAAAGACAAAAAACAACATATTGAATTTTTACTTGCTGAGATACAAGTATTAAGATCAAGATTTGAACCTACTGATACAGGTCATCTTCGCACTACAGTCAATGTATTAGAAGAGAGAATTAAAGAACTTTTAAATTCTTTATAATATGGGACAACAACACGTACCTCTTAAAATTGATGATAAAGGCTATGTTATAGCTGTAGGATCAGTTAACGATGATAACTATGATGAGTGTTTGATATGTGGTAAAAAGACACCTTATACAAGATCAACTCATATTGATCTAAGGTATGGATATGTAGAAGGAGCAGGACAAGGTTGCTATCAACCCCAAGTTTGCAATAAGTTAATAGAACCTATTGATCCACCAAATGATCACTTAAAACATTTTTTAGTATCATTTCATACAGTTAAATCTACACCTAATGATCAAGAGTTAGGAGCAAAGGTTAGAAAATTATTTTGGGATACTTTTAATTAAAATGATAGCTACACAACCAACTCTAGATGCTAACTTTATGTATAAGTGGATTACTAAAAAGAGCGGTAGGGGTATGGTAAATAGAAAAGTACTTGTAACAGGCGGATGTGGATTTATTGGCTATGCTTTAACAAAAGACTTATTGCGCAGGGGTTACGAAGTAGATATTATCGATAACTTTTATATTGGTAGAGAAGCAAAAATAGCTAAAGGTTCAAGCTTTTTAGGAGGTGATGTGAGAGCAATGGAAAATATACCTTTAAAAGAGTATAAGTATATATTTCATTTAGCAGCATTAAGTAGAATACAACCATCATTTAAGGCTGAGCAGCTAACAATCTCAATCAATACAGTCGGAACAGTAGAAGTAGCTCGATATGCAAAAAAAGCTAATGCTAAGTTAATATATGCAGGATCGTCTTCAAGACACCATGATCCGTTGATTTCTCCTTATGCATTAACAAAACATATGGGAGAAGAATGGATTAAGATGCTTAAAGGAGTATATGGTTTAAATGCAGAGATAGTCAGATTCTATAACGTATATGGAAGAGGCGAATTAGTAGATTCGCATATGGCTGCAGTCATTGGAGTTTGGAGAGCACAAATTAGAAAAAATAATCCTATAACAATTATAGGTGACGGAGAACAACGCCGTGACTTTACCTATATAGATGATATTGTAGACGGATTGATTAGAGTAGCCGAATCGAATGAAAAGCATGAGGATGCTTGGGAGCTTGGTACAGGTAAAAATTATTCGATCAATGAGGTAGCAGATATGTTTATTAAAAAGTTTAAATGCGAAAAAATATTAATATCTGAGCAAAAGGGAAATTACCGTGAAACTATTAGACTAAATAACGACGCTATTGAGCGTCTAGGATGGCAGCCTGTAGATCGTTTAAAAGAATATATAAATTCGTTATATGAAAAAGACAACAGCTGAAAGTTTTTACGAAGCAATTAAGCACGTCGGTGCCGGTAGCCTATACTATCTGACTTATAAAAATGATGTAGAATCTGAATTTGTTTTCGAACCCTTAGTCATAGACACTAAGGACAGAGATCTTACAATAAAGATTTTAAAGAGAGTTATGGAGCGTCCCGATTTTATAGCCTTTCCTGGAACGCCTGAAGCTTACGAATTTATGCGTGGAGATTTTGAAGACTCAGTAGAAAATTAGTATATTAAAAGATGACAATAACTTTAACAAAAGAAACAATTTATATAGGTATAATAGTACTTTTAATTGTTTTACAAGTAATTCAATGGGTAGCAATTAAAAAACTGCAGAACGAATGTGACAGGATTTGGGAGCAATTAGGTACCTTAGTATCTGGTGTTACCAATCAAATAATTTCTATTCAGAAAGATCTCGGTAGTAAAGAAGATAAAAAAGCCGGTTAAGGAGCTAATCGGATAATAAAATAATACGCTCTTTATTTAAATTTTTAACAGATGAAAAAACAAGTTGTGCTTTCACTTAGTGGCGGGATGGATTCTTCGTCATTACTTCTTCATTTATTAGCTAACGGTTACGAAGTAACAGCTCTATCTTTTGATTATGGACAAAAACATCGTGTTGAATTAGAGCGTGCTCAATCATTAGTAAAGTACATCAATTCATATTGTGTTGTAGACGAAGAATCTAAAACAGTAGATTATCCTTATTTTGTAACACATCAAACTATTAAATTAAAAGGATTACAAGAACTACTTAATTCAGCATTAGTTGAAGGCGGACAAGATGTACCGGAGGGCCACTATCAACAAGAGAATATGAAAGAGACAGTAGTTCCTAACCGGAATAAGATCTTTAGTTCAATTATACAGGCAGTAGCTTTATCTATTGCTACCAGGCCAATAACTGATGATTGCACTATAGGACAGAATGTTATGATTGCATTAGGTGTGCATGCGGGCGATCATGACATCTATCCGGATTGCCGTCAAGAATTTAGAGACGCTGATATGGAAGCATTTAGAATCGGCAATTGGAATTCAGAGTTAGTCAGCGTCTACACTCCCTATCTTGAAATGAATAAGTACGATATCCTGGTAGATGGTGAAGACTGCTGTGAAGAATTAGGCTTAGACTTTAACGAAGTATACAAGCGTACTAATACTTCATATAAACCAATTAAGCATTATTACCGTCCAGAGACCTACGCATTTAAATGGTATTCAGATTATAAATCAGCTGCATCAGTAGAACGTATTGAAGCATTTATTAAACTAGATCGTCCCGATCCTGTAGAATATGCTGATGAAAACGGGCCTGTAAGTTGGGAAGTAGCTAGAGCACATGTTGAGCAAGTATTATTAGAACATAAAAAAGTAAACATATGACAAAAATAAGTCACGAAATACCTAAACAGTTATTTCCTTATCATGACCTAATCAGTGACTACCCTTATGTACTAGGGCATTTACTAAATAACGATAGAGGTTATACTGAGTTTTATAAAAAGAAGCTTAAAGAAGCCTCTTATTCTATTCTCGATAATTCTGCATTTGAATTAGGTCAATCAATATCCGGGGAAGAGTTGTACGAACTAGGAGAAGAATTTAGACCTAGCCACCTTGTATTACCTGATAAGGTTAACGACTACAGGCAAACTATTGCAAATGCAGTAGAGTACTTAGGTAAATATAAATCCGATAATTTAAAGTATATCGGGGTATGTCAAGGAGATACTTTTGAGCAAATTGCTGATTGTATCGATTTTTATGTTGAAAAAGATATTGATATTATTGCCTTGCCTTTCGATCTAGTACCTGATTCTGATCATGTAACTGTACGGTTTAGGTTTTTGAATTGGTGGTATGCCAGTAGGTATAAGTTTTTTGGAGGTTCCTATAGGTTTCATCTTTTAGGATGTCAAAACCCTGTAGAGTTTCAACTCTATAGGTATAATCAAAGTCATTTGCAACGCTACATTTATTCTCTTGATACTAGCTCACCAATCGTCAACGGCTGGTCCGGTAATAGATTAGGACCTAACGGACTTACATCCTCTAAACCAAAAGATAAATTAGCTGATAATTTAGATATTAAGCTAAAAGAAGAACAAATAAATTTAATTTTCGAAAACGTAAAAACCTTCCGCTCCTATGTTAAGTAATATGACCGATGTAGCCTCTAAAACCCTTGGTTCGGCTAATTCCTATGCTGTTTATACAGATACATTTGATCCTTCACAGTTAAATCCTATGCCACGTATTCTTGCACGTCAAGATTGGGGTATTAAAGGAGATGAATTTGTAGGCTTTGATACTTGGCATTGTCACGAAGCTACTTTTCTACTTAGCAATGGACTTCCAGTAGCAGGTACCTTAAAAGTTATCTGCCCTGCAAATTCAGAATTCATGGTAGAATCTAAATCTTTTAAACTCTATTTGAATACCTTTGATATGTGTAAGATGGGAGATACTTTAGAAGAAGCTATCGACAATTACGAAAAACAGGTAAAAAAAGATATCAGTAAAGCAATTGGAGCTGAAGTGAGAGTAGGCTTCTTTAGATCAGGAGACGATACTAGATTGAATCAAGATCCAGGCCGTGGTTATAGTGACTTGTTTACTGAAATAAACTCCCAAGAATTAGAGTCTATGGAAATTGCTGATTATAAAGGACAAGGAAAGTATAATGTAGTAACTAAAGAAGGTAGTGGTCCTAATATGTATATGTACTTTACTAATATTCTAAGATCTAGATGTCGACATACAAAGCAAAAAGATACTGGAGCTGCTTACTTTGCTATTAAAACTAAGCAAGGTGTTGTAAATAAATTAGAACTGCTAAAGCTTGTTATTTCCTTACGCGAGGTAAACGAATTTCATGAATTCTGTGCCGAGAAGTTATTTACTGAAATTATGTCGAACCCTAACGTAGAAGACTGTAGCGTAATGTTATTATATGCCCGTAGAGGTTCTTTAGATATCTGTCCAGTACGTGTTTCAAACGAAAGACTTCTTAATAGCGTTTTAAATAACGTTAGAATGTTTAGTACAAAAGCAATGGGGCAATGATAAAAGTTCAAGAAAACTGGGGAATACTAATATCTCAGACCGGATCCGAGATTATTGCTATAGCTAAAGAAACCGGGTTTCTCCCTAGTCTCCTTGTTACTAATAGATTAAGTAAGATATCTGATGATAACCTGAGATTCTTTGGAGAAAATAGTGTAACAATAAAGACAATACCGTTTAAGCCTGTATTAAAAGATTATCTTTTTCCTGAACTACTTGAAAAAAAGCTAATTACTTTACATGGATTTTTGAGAATATTACCTACTGGGTTTTTTAGTGAATACAAAGGCAAAATTTATAACGGTCATCCTGCACTCATTACTCGCTATCCTGAATTAAAAGGCTTTAATAAACAAGAAGATATTGTTAAAAATCATGAAAAGTACCCCGTTTGCGGCTCAGTAATTCACGAAGTAATTCCGGAATTAGATTCAGGGGAAGTTATAATAACAGCTAGTATCGAAAATACCGCAAAAACTGTAGACGAAGCATATTCTATTTTACGGACTACGTCTCTTCTTACTTGGGTAGAATTTTTTAAGAATACTTGGACCTTTCAGTAAATATTCATATATTATATAAAATATTTAAATGAAAATATTACTTGGATCTCACGGGACCGGAAAAACTACCTTACTTAAAGAGGTTGCTACTAATTATCCCGGGTATTATGTTACTGATGGTTTCTCAAGACCTGTTATTAAGATAGGCAAGCAGCTGGAATTATCAGGTTATGAAAAGCAATACGTAATAAATGAACTATCTGCTTGGGCTTATCAAAATTACTTAACACATAAAAATGTAATTAGTACTCGAAGTATTGTTGATTGTATTATTTACTCCCAAATTTTAGCCCCTAATCTTGATATTGAAAACCTTATTACTCTATTTGAAGAAACTAAAGATCAAGTAGAACGTTTTTTTTATATACCTGTTGAGTTTGATTTTGAAGCCGATCCTGATCGCTTAAGTCAAGAATTGCAATTAAAAATAGATCAAGTTATAAGAGAATTTATGATAAATTATATTCCTAAAGAAAAAGTAGTTATATTAAAAGGTACAGTAGAAGAACGTTTAAAATCGATATCCTTATATCTTTGAATTATGAGTAGAGATAAACATATTAAAATTGAAAAACTAGAGCTTGCACAAGCTGGCCATGCTAACGGTATTAGTACTTTTTTGCGAGACGCAATTAAAGAAGGAAGAAATTGTTTAACTGAAGGTGAAAAGAAGCTTATTATTGAAGCTGCTTCTTTACATTACGGCAATTTTCTAACTGCTTTAGGAGTTGACTGGGAAAACGACCCTAATAGCTCGAATACTCCTATGAGAGTGGCTAAGGCCTACGTAAACGACTTATGGAAAGGTAGATATGAGCAGCTAGATTCTGTGACTAGCTTTCCGGCTGACGGTTATGACGGAGTAGTATTTGAAGGAGGTATCCCTATTACGAGTATGTGTAGTCACCATCATCAGACTATTAACGGCCTGTGTCATATCGCTTACGTGCCGACCCTTAAAAGTAGGGTAGTAGGTCTAAGTAAACTTAACCGAATTGTAGAGCATTTTAGTAGAAGAGGTTCAATTCAAGAACAATTAACTGTAGCTATTCATAATGCTGTAGATAAAATTTGCGAAGATAATATTGGTGTTGCAGTAATGATTGAAGCAACTCATAACTGTGTAAGCTGTAGAGGTGTAAAGCATCAAGGTGCTAATATGAAGACCTCTAAGCTATCAGGATGCTTTTTAGTAGAAGATGCTGCACGAGCTGAATTTTATGAGTTTATTAAAGGTTACCCTAGGAAATAATTTACAAAAATGTTAAATGCACAACAAATCCTCGAAGAAGGATTACTTAAGTTAGATAATACTAAAGGTAAAGTAGCTCAAGTTGGTTATGATATAACCCTTAAAGAGGTAAATAGAGTAGGTGATCCAAACGGAATCGACGAAAAACTTGTATATAGAAAATTCAAGATAGGTAAAGTTTTAAAGAATAAAACTGAATTAACTACTTATACTCCAGTTGAAACTATTCGTCTTGAAGAAGTTCAAGGATGGCTTTTGCATCCAGGTACATATGATATTGCATTTTGGGAAGGCTGTAGAATTCCAGATAATCGTGTAGCTTTTATTAAACAACGATCATCATTATGGCGTAACGGTACTTTAATTAATTCGCCCGTATTTGATCCTGGTTTTGAGACTGAAAATATAGGAACAATTATGTTAGTAACTCAAACGATTTTTATCGAAAAAGACGCTCGTGTAGCTCAAATATATTTTCACGAATGCACTCCAGCTGAAGAATATAACGGTCAGTGGCAAAACGATAAGCAGCGATCTTCCCTGTAAAGTATATATTTATATTTGTAAAAACATTTTTAAACACTTTAAGAAACAGGTCTATTCATTAAAGAATCAAACTAGTAGCGTTCAGATAAATTTTAAATCTCTACTGCAGTGGTTACGAACGGATTATTAGTAAATTTAGACAGCAGTAACCCTTGATATGGAAAATTTTGATCCAAATAAAGAATCTGAAGGTCTTGGCGACACCATTGCTAAGGTTACTAATTTTCTAGGTATAGATAAAGTAGCTGAAGGTTTAGCTAAATTAGCGGGGGCTAAAGATTGTGGTTGTAGTAGACGTAAGGATCTACTTAACGAATTGTTTCCATATAATCACTCCGTCAGAGAATTTAAAGTCTTAAAAGATTTTAAGCACGATAGTACTCTATTTAAGCAAGGTACAACTATACACGTAGCTAAAACAAGTAAAATTCGTAATAATATATTAAATTTAGTAAGGGACGGAATATTAGAAGAAGTATAAAATATGATAATAGTAAATATAAATGGCTCAGTTGAACATGCTTTGAAGCAATATAAAAATAAACATAATAAAATAGGAATAATAAAAGAATTAAGAGATAGAAAGACCTTTATTAAACCTTCAGTTAAACGTAGAACTGAAATTTTAAAGGCTCGATACGTAGAGTCTAAAAAAATAAAATGAAGATAGATAAATATAATAAGCTAAGAGTAAAGCTTGAGGTGCATAAGCTTGAGCAAAACTATTTTACTTTAGATAGAATACTCTACTACTTTTCTTTTCTTGGTAATATATTCCTTATTTACTTTGGATACTTTTTTGTAAAGTCAATTACTGATAGTATCCCTCCTTTATTTCCTTTTCAGGATACTTTTTTTGCTATTTTCGTAGCACTTTTCCTTACTGGCTATGAACTAACTAAAAGGTTTGTCTTAGAACAATTGTCAATTAGCATTTTGCAAATAAAAAAATTTACTTATTCTATAGCTGTAGGATCAGTTATTTTTATGGGATTAATGGCAGGAAGCTTCTACCTATCAATAAAAGGAGCTCATAGATTAATTGATGATTCAGAGACTATTCAAACCACTCTTGAAACTAGTATTTCATTGAAAGCCGATTCTATTGCGAAATATTACGATAAAGAGATTAATTATTACAGAACCCAGCCTTCTAAGTCAAGGGTAGATAGACAATATAGGGATTCAATAGTTGCTTCCCTGCAAAAAAGTAAAGAGACGAAATTAAACGAAATAGAGGATAAGTCTAAAGAAAAAACGGCTAGCAAGCTGGACGTAAGTAGCGAGAATTCAACAGCATTTTTCTTTATAACTGTATTTTTGGAATTATTAATCTTAGTAGGCGTAGGTTTTAACGCATACTATACTATAGGGAGTTACGACGAAACTAAGAAACTCCTACAAACTCCCAAATTCAAGCAGTTGGAGCTTAACTTAAAACTACTTAAATTGTACTATCAAAACGGTAAGAAGTTAGCTGGTGACCCTACTCTATCTTTCAGCAAATTTCAATCTCTTGTACAGACTGCAGGCTTATACTGCTTTCAGAAAGACCTAAAAGCGTTTACTACTTTATGTCAAGAGCTCGAAATCGCTAGAGAGTCTAGGGGTAGAAAAAAAGAGTTAACTATGTCTTACGATCAAGCAAAAAAATTGATAGAAAATCAAGAAGGTTTTTAATGCAGCAAAAAAGTTATGTTATAGTAAATAATAAAGAAACGTTAAAAGAGTTAGTTCAGCATATAGCAACTAGCGAGTACGTAGCGTTAGATACTGAAACCGATAGTTTGAATCCTAGAAAGGGTCGAATTATCGGCTTTTCTATTTCTGGTGAAGTAGGTAAAGGTTACTATATGCCTATAATGGTATGGAATACTGATAGACTCGAAGAAGTAGTTATTGAAGGAAAAAACGCTAACGTTTTAGCTAAATATGTTATTAAGCAATTAATAGGGAAGAAAGTTATTTGTCATAACGCTTCTTTCGACTTACGTTATATAGAGAATTTTTACGGAATTAACTTGTTAAATTATTTGCATGCTGATACTTCTCTACTTGTGCATACAGTAAAAGAAGAAGGAGCATTTGGATACGGTAATCCTTTTGGATTAAAAAGTATTGCTATAATGGTTCAAAAGGAAATCGGTTTAGATGTAGAAACTGAAGCTAATGAAGAACAAATAGCTCTTAAAGAGAGTATAAAAGCAAATGGCGGTTCAACTTCTAAGGAGAATTATGAGATATACAAAGCTGATTTAGTGGTACTATCAAAGTATGCAGCAGCCGATACCGACTTGACGCTACGTATCTATCATCACTTTTACAAAATATTAGTAGAGGAAGGTCTTGAAAAGTTTTTCTTTGAAGACGAGGTGATGCCTGTTTATAGAGAGGTTACTATACCGATGGAGAAACACGGTATTAGATTAGATATCTCTCTTATTAAAGAAACTAAAGATAGAATAACTAAAGACCTCGAAGTGCAGGCAACAGCAGTACTCAAAGAGTTATTAAAAGAGCCTAAAGTACGCAAATGGATTATTGATCAAGCGGTAGAAGCGTATCCTCCAAAAAGCAAAGGTATATTTGCCCAACGTCTACTCGAGCAAAATAATATCGATCTACCTAAATCAAATAAGACAGGTAAATTTACTATAAATAAAGCGGCTATATTAGCTCTATCTCCTTCTACTATAAAGGATTACTTGATGACTGGTGATATAGAAAATCTCACTAAAGATCAAATTGTTAAAGTTAGTTTATCTTTATGGAAAGAGGATAATGACGGCCAGTTCTTTAATATACAGTCTAAAGATCAAATGGGTAAGATAGCTTTTGATGTATTAGGTGAGAAATCGATTTCAACAACTACTAAAGGAAAGGCTCAATTTGACGAAGATATGATCCAATCCATAAAGGACAAATATTTATGGGCAAATCATTTACGCTTATACAATAAACTTACTAAAATTAAAACTGCATACGTAGATCGATTTTTTGATTCAGCTGAGGATGGTAGATTTTATCCTTATTTCAAGCAGAACGGTACTGTATCAGGAAGATACGGATCAGATATGCAGCAGTTGCCTAAGCCACTAGAGCCAGGTCAAGAGGAAGATTTAATTATTGGATATACAAACCTTGTAAGAGCTTTCTTTATTGCTGACGAAGGCACTAAGATACTTGATACTGATTATGCATCTCTGGAACCTCGGGTATTTGCTACAGTAGCAGGTGATCAAGGTCTGAAAGATATTTTTAATAATGATTTAGATTTTTATTCTCATATTGCTATAAAAACCGAAAAGCTTGAAGGAGTAAGTGCCCATACCAAAGCTCCTAATTTTCTTAAAAAAATAGATCCCGTCAAAAGACAGACTGCAAAAGGTTATGCGTTAGGTGTACCGTACGGAATGTCCGGATATGCCCTAGCAATGTCGTTAGGAGTAGATAGGAAAGAAGGAGAAAGACTTGTAGAAGGTTACTTAGATGGATTTCCTGAATTAAGAAAGTGGAGAGAGAATTCTAGAAAGTTTGTTAAAGAGAACGGCTATATTAAGAATAAGGTAGGTCGAATCAGGCATTTGCCACAGGCTAAGGAAATCTATTCTGCCCTAGGGGATAGGCTTATTGAAGACTGGAGGTTTAGAAAAGATTTGGAGAGAGAGTATGGAGTAGAGTACACAACTGGTTTGTATAGAGATTATAAAAATGCACTTAACAACTGTTTAAACTTTCAAATTCAGAGTTATTCAGCAAGCATAGTAAACCGTGCAGCCCTACAAATCAATAGGAGATTCAAGGGAGAAGGCATTAGAGGGCAGGTAATTTGTCAAATTCATGACCAACTAGTATGCCAAGTTAAAGAAGAAGACGTAAAACGTGCATGCGAAATAGTACAAGACTGTATGGAGAATACAACTAAGCTAGAAGGTGTGCAACTTATTGCCGATCCGGAAGTTTCGGTTAATTTTCGTGATGGACACTAGTTTTCTTTAAACAGATATATTTATTATAAATAAATAAGGTACTTAGTAGGCCTTAAGTTTTGAAACATTTATTAATCGTTCACCGTAAGGGAACACAAATTTAAAACTATGACAGCACTTTTTCGTGCGTTCGAGCTCGATCCGTTTGACTTGCTATGGAAAGACCTAAAAGAAGCACAAGCACATTTTTCTGCAATTACGCAGAGAGTAACCCATCCTGTTGATATTTTCGAAACTAAAAGCGGTATTCGTTTTGAAATAGCCGCAGTAGGCCTTAGTGTCGAGGATATTCTTATTTCTGTTGAGAATGATTCTCTTAGAATTTGTTACGATAAACCTGCACAACAGGAAGAAAATCATCCAATTTATAAGGGTATTAAGAGATCAAGTTTTGATCTTACTTGGAAAATTTCAACTAAGTTCGACTTAAGTAACCTTGAAGCATCTCTCGATAAAGGTCTTTTGACTTTAAATATACCAATTGCTGTAGGTAAAGCTACTCGAAAAATTTCTATTACTACACCTAAAGCTTTTCTTGAGAATTAAATAAGTAGCCTACTAAGTACCAGTTATGTTTACACTTACTAAGCAGTTTATTCCATTTAATAGCAAACTCTTTTTAATTAAAAAAATTATTAAGGAAGATGATTTTCCCGTAATAGAAGTCTGGAAAGAGTATCTTCAGGCCGATACAATATTAAAGAAAGAAGGATTACTTTATTTTTTAGTAACAGTTGAAGATTTGGAGATTATTTCTTAAATTAAATTAAAATAAAAAGTATGTCGAAGTTACAACCGTTAAATGGGTATTTAATTTTAAGACCTATAGAAGAAGAGGAACAAATGTATGGTAATATTGTTATTCCAGATTTAGGAAAAGAGAGGCCTGAGATGGGAGAAGTGATTGCTGTCTCTGCTACGTATAATTTTAATTCTGATAAACTAGTACTTTCAAATCTTGAATTAGGAGACAAAGTTCTTATCCCTAAACTAGGTTCTCTAAGAATCACTGTAGAAAGCGAAGAATATTTTATTTGCAAAGAGCAAGACGTCTACGCAAAATTAAGCGGACAATTAAGTGTTTTATCAGTTCTTAAAGAGACAGTAGTTGATCCTGATTTTGAAAAATACAACAACAGTAAAGTATCATAAAATGACAACAACAGTATTTGGAATTGAATTAAAAAATAAGTTACTTGCGGGTATTAAAAAATTAAATGAATCGGTAACTTCCACTTTAGGGCCAGGAGGCCGTACAGTGTTAATTAAAGAAAAATCTGGCGAAGTAAAAGTAACTAAAGACGGAGTTACAGTAGCTCGTTCCTTTCACGAACTTGAAGACCAGGTTGAAGACCTTGGTGCCCAGCTAGTAAAGCAGGTATCCATAAAGTCTGCTAATGAAGCAGGAGACGGAACTACTACCTCTACTCTTCTTGCTACAACAATGGTTGAAGAAGGATTAAAGCTTATTAATCAAGGATCTAACCCAGTAGAGGTTAAGAAAGCTATTGAGGTTTACGTAAAAGAAGTTATCGATAACTTAAAAAAAATATCGAAAGATATTTCCTCTCAAGATCAAATTCGTCAAGTAGCAGCTATCTCTGCAAATAACGATATTGAGATAGGCAATCTAATATCAGCTGCTATTGAAAAAGTAGGAAGAGAAGGTATTGTTACTATTGAAGAATCTAAAACAGGTGAAACTGCTTTGGAGATAGTAGAAGGTATGCAGTTTGATAGAGGATACAAATCCCCATACTTCGTTACTAATAATACTACAATGCATGCAGTCTTGAATGAACCTTATATTCTTATTTACGATGGCCGTATCACTAAAGCTGCTGATATTTTAAATTCGTTAACTAAAGCCAACTCCGATCAAAAAGCTTTACTAATAGTAGCTGAAGATATAGAAGACGAAGCGCTTGCTACTTTGATAGTAAATAAAATGCGCGGTATAGTTTATGTAGCAGGAGTAAAAGCTCCTGACTTTGGGGAACGCCGTACTTTAATCTTAGAAGATCTAGCTATTTTAACCGGGGGACAGGTAATTTCTAAAAATAAAGGACATAAACTAGAGAAAATAACCCCGTTACAGTTAACGGAATTTTTCGGAGTCGCAAGAACTGTTACGGTATCTAAAGAAACCACTACTATAGTTGATGGCAAAGGTAATATAGATGCTATAAGCTTAAGAGCTGAAGAGATAAAAGATCAAATTGAAAAAGCTACATCATTTTATGAGAAAGAAAAGCTTCAGGAGAGGCTTGGTAAATTAGTTGGCGGAGTAGCTATTATTTCAGTAGGAGGAAATTCCGATATTGAGATTAAAGAAAAGAAAGATAGGGTAGAAGATGCTTTGTTTGCTACTAAAGCAGCTCTAGTAGAAGGCGTAGTTCCTGGTGGAGGACTTGCATTAATTACAGCATTCGAAAATATTAAATTACCTTTAACATCAAGCGATGAGCAAAAAGGTTGGAATATAGTTAAAAGAGCTTGTCATGCTCCTTTCAAAGTAATTTTAACAAACTGTGGTATTGAAGATCACTACCGTATTTTAAGTGAAATTAAGAATTATGAAAGTCAAGAATCAGCTCACACTTATGATGCTAAAAATCAAAAAGTAGTAGAGGCAACTGAAGCAGGTCTTCTTGATCCGACTAAAGTCACACGTACTGCTCTTGAAAATGCTGCCTCCGTAGCAGGTACTATACTAACAACAGAATCAGTAATTTTCGAAAAAAAAGACGATAAGAAAAAAGATGAAGAAATTTAAAAAATATACTAATAGCTTCTGATTTAACTAGAATTCCTATTTATTTATGGATGTTTATATTAAGTTTTTAATAATTTAAATTTAAGGTATGAGAGTAGTTCTTATAAGTGATACTCATACTAGACATAAGTATTTAACTTCGAAGGGAACGGGAAACATTCTCAAAGAAGGCGACTTGTTAATACATGCAGGAGATTTTTCTAGTGTTGGTCAAAAAGGAGAAGTTCAAAATTTTATTAAATGGTTAGACCAGCAATCAAAAAACTATACATACGGAGCTATTTTTATAGCTGGAAATCATGATAGGAGTTTTGATCCAAAATATTTTAGAGAGTATGAAGATAACGATTTATGGGGCGATTTTTCGCACCTTAAAAAGCCCGAGTGGGTTTGTAATATTTTATCTGATCTTAAATCTAGCAGTTCTAGCGTTACTTATTTGGAAAACCAGGACGTAACTGTAAATAAACTTAAGATATGGGGATCTCCTGTAACGCCTTGGTTTTTTGGAGAAAAGTGGGCTTTCAATAAACAAAGAGGAGCTGAAATAAAAGAGGTTTGGAATAAAATTCCAGTAGATACTGATATTATAATAACCCACTGTCCTGTTATAGGTCGGTTAGATTATGTTCCATCTACTAAAGAATATGCAGGATGTGAAGAATTAAGAAATAAGATTGAAGAAATAAAACCAGTACTACATGTATGTGGACATATACACGAAGGGTATGGAGAAAGTATAGTTAACGGTACAGTATATGTAAACGCTAGCATATGCGATCGATTTTATGACCCTATAAATAAACCTATTGTAATTGATATTGATATTAAAAATAAAAATGTAATTTATTAATAATGGAAAATAAAACTTTTGATTTTGCAAAGTATCAAGGAGTCTTGTTAAAACTCACTAAAACAGAAGATAGAAGATTTTCTGATAATCACCCTAATGGCGTTGAGGTCGGACGTGTAGAAAAAGGACTTCTTCATTTAGAGAATTCCAATAAGTACCAATGCGTGTTTATTCTAGACGGACCTGACCGCTACTTTCATACATCACAGGTTTTAGAAATTTGGGAACATGAAGGATATGATTTAGTGAAAACTCTTAACTCTACTTATAAAATTGAACCACAAATAGTATCGATTCCAGGTGAACAGCAAAAACATTCTGTAGATATTGTTTCATCAGAGAAAAATTCTTAATTTTACAAAAAAGAAGTATGGTATATTATTTTACTGCAGCCTGGTGTGGACCTTGTAAAATGTTTAAGCCAATAGTCCAAGAAGTAAGCTCGGAACTTGAAATCGGCATAGTTTATGTAGACGTAGATCAGCAGAGAGATATGGCGATGAAGTACGGTGTAACAAGTGTTCCAACTATAATGATTGAAAACAACGGAAGTGTTTTATATAGAAATTCCGGCGTTATATCAAAATCGCAATTAAAACAAGCTTTATCACAATTCAGGTAAATTATATCGTAAACTCTAGCAACCATCTATATTCTTGTAATACCTTGACACCTTACAAGCCTTATCTTTACTTTTTAGTCTAATTTTATATATTTATAACTAATAATTACACATAAAATAAAAATAAAATAAAATCATGAAAAAAATTGCAAAAATTTTAATTGCACTCGGAATTGGTTCTCTCATAGCAGGAGCAATTTTATGGAATTGGAATCAACCAACTCCAACTCCACCTCAACCATTACCAACAGTAGATACAACACAATACACTGATGTCGTGTTAGTAAACAAATCACAACTTGATTCAGTTCAAGTGTGGGTTACCCTCCAAGCAGGAGAATCAATTGTTGGTCTATTTGGTATGGACTCTTCGAACATGTTCAACAGTCAATCAGATGTTGGTAACTTTTGGGCTAAAAAAGGTATTGAATATCACTTAGGCGATACAACCGCTTTAACTGGTGTTATCGTTACATGGGGAGTTCAAAACCAAGCGTGTACAGCTGCACAAGCTGCAGGTTATCCATTCGGTATTAATAATTTCGAATTTACGGTAAATACATGGTGGCAAAACGGTGAGCTAACAGGTGCGGGCGAATCATTTGATATCACATGTGTTGATGGACTACATTCCATACTACAACAAAACGTAACTTCATTCGGTCCGAGAGTAGATTCCGTCCTTTCTCCAAATTTCGGAGCATTTTGGGATTTCGGATATAAAGATAACACAGGAAAACTTAAGCCATTCGTTGGTTCAACAAACGGTGCTACTTTTGCTGAATGTGTAAATATTCCTGGTGTATTCCCTTACCAATGTGATTGGGGATACAGACAGTATTCACCACCTCCAGCATGTAGTAATCCTTCCTATCCTGTAAAATGTTCTGATAAATGGGGACAAATAAATACGTCTCAAACAAATAGACAAGGTCAAGGTGGTCAAGTCATTTGTACATTTATAGGATTTACAGCTGACCTACAACCAGGTTCAGGTGATAGTGCTTCAACCTTAAAGGTAAAGTAAAAAGATTTCATCTAATAATCAGCCGCTAAGGCTACGCAGGATCAATATCTTTTGCTTTATAGTTAGTTCTTTATAATATGGGGGAGTCCAGGTATTGCTCCGTAATGTGAAGGTAATACTACATGCAGGCGTTTGGATATGTCGCCTTTAAACAAATTTTCAAACAATAAATGACGAAATGTCAACAATGACCTATGATGACCTAGTGGCATTTGTAGGTGCTGAAGAGTACGCATACGCGGCTTAGTAAGCTTGGGGCAGCTGATAGCCTCGCAACAGAACAGCAGCGAGTCGTACGCTATAGAGACGGCATCCGGACGCATATTGCGAGCCGTGAGTTTCCTAGTTTAGAGTAAAATTAGGTGGTGGAAGGCACGCTAACCAAAACTAGTGGCCCCAACTACTGATCAGCTTGCAGATCTAAGCATGTGATACGCTGGTGTTATTGTTCCTTATGGATACACGGGTTCGATTCCCGTCTCCTCCACTATTTATAGATGTAAAAGAGTATGAAAACGTTACTTACATCTATATCTTTTTCATTAAGCACCTTTATAGTAGTACAACCTACTGGTGTATATACAGGAAATTTTTCAAATAAATTAAAGACCGGGCCTATAAAAGGTAACAAAAATGATACATAGTTAAATAAAGTATTATGAAAAAATGTATTTTATTTGTTTTTTTAATATTCTTATTACAATTTTCAACTTTTTCTCAAACTGAAAAAGACCAGAAATTATCAATTCGTAATAATATTTCTTCACAATCAACTACTGCTACATCGCGAATCACAACCACCGAAAGTTTCGATAAACAAGAAATAAAAAGAGAACAATATAGGTCTAAACAAAACACTTTTAAACCGCCTTCTCCACCGATGTGGGGTGGAATTGGCGGATGGAATCAATGGCGTAGATGGGGAGCTCCATATTTCTACAATAATGTTTATGATTGGAATGTATACGACAGATGGGGATATAAAAAACCTGCAAAAATATTTCAGCATTTAAATGGTAAAAGAGATACTATTATTAGTAAAAAAAATAAAGTTAGAGTTGGTATTAATTTATCAACGAATAATGAACTTGGAGCATGGTTTACAATTGGAAAAGGCGTTTATTTAAAAGGGCAGTTTAACAAAATTATGAGTGGTGACCGCTCTGAATTTTATAATCACTCAAATGTGAATTTTTATAATGCTTCAACAGTTTGGAATGACCAGAGATTAGTAGATATAATTAAAGGATGGTCAGTATATTTTGGAGTAGGAAGGGAAATGAAACATTTTGGTGTTAATTTATCATTTGGTATAGGAAACGAGCAGGAAAATTTTCAGTTTTATGATGAGCTGAAAATACTTTCTAATAATGGAAGATACTCGTTTAAAAACTTTATAGACAATTACGTTTCAACAAGTGTTGGAATTACTCATGATTATAAATTTGTATCAATTTCTGCAGATTATGACCCATTTAGAAAGACGTTTTGGTTAGGAACTGGGTTTAATTTTTAATATGATTACAGTAACAGAAACAGCAAGTAAAAAAATCCATGAATTAATAAATCAAAGTGGATTCAATAAACCATATCTTCGTGTTGGAGTTAAAGGTGGAGGCTGCTCAGGCTTAACTTATGAATTAGAATTTGATACGGATAAAAAACAAGGTGATGAATTATTTGAAGATAAGAACGTAAAAATTTTAGTTAACATGAAATCTTTATTATATTTATTTGGCACTGAATTAGAATTTAGTGATGGATTAAATGGTAAAGGATTTCAATTTATAAACCCAAATGCAAATAGAACCTGCGGTTGCGGAGAATCGTTTGCAGTATAAAAATAAGAATTAAGTTTATGTAGCAAGCTAAATAATAATCAAAAATAACACTACATACAAATAGTCATTAATAATAATCAAAAATCAAGAGTATGAGATGGTTTAAATCGCTGTTTGATGACAGCAACACAATTAATGAAAAAGCAGTTGTAGGATTTGGTGCATTTATTATGATGGTAATTACTCTAGTAATAGATATTATTACAGGAGTAATGGGAAAAGATATGCCTATACATGAATTTGTATTTGATGGTTTTATGATAATAGTTCTCGGCTCTTTTGGTATTGCATCAGTCGACAAGTTTATCAATAAGAACAAAAGCGACGAAAAATGAAAAATCTGTCAAAAGAGGAGTTGGTAAGCAGGTTAGAGGCAATAGTCGGAACAATTATGGGTATAAAGTATGCTACCAAAGAGGCAAAAAAGGAAAACGCCACTATCTAAGAGAAGAGATTTGCTGTAAACTCTTTTTTTTTATTTAAATGTTTGTAATTTAAAATAAAATACTTATATTAGTATACTGAAGACGGTTTGAAAGCGTTTACAAAACGGAGTGACTATTAGCTCAGAAGGTTAGAGCAAGCCCTAAATCAGGCCGTGCCACTGGTTCGATTCCAGTATAGTCACCTTATACTGACTCTTAGCTCAGTTGGTGAGAGCGGCTGACTCATAATCAGTAGGTGACTGGTTCGATTCCAGTAGAGTCAACGAACAGGGTGGCGAAAAAGAGCGGGCATATGACCGCCGAAGGTTAGACGTAGACGAAAGTCTGCCGCAAGGCGTGAAGGTTCGATTCCTTCCCCTGTTCCAAGTTACTGCTCTTTGACATATAAGGAGAGACAAATTATGGAAACACTATCATTCATTTTAGGGATAGCGTCTGTGGTGGTTATTGCTACGGCAATAGTTGCTGTTTACGCATTCGTTAAGGTAAATAAAGTACAAATACGAGTTAATGATCTAGAAACGTTATTATCTCGTGAAAATGAAAACATTCTCAGAATAATTAATACTGAAATTCAAAACGTATCTAGACATGTTGATAATGTTGAAAGAGATATTTACAGTCAAATGGATTCACGTTTTGATAGATTAGAAAATAAATTAACTAACAAAAAATAAAAAACAAGTTGAAGAGCAGTAACTTTTTTCTTATAATAAAAGTATAAACTAGATAATATGCTGCAAAAGCAAGTGAATCTTAACATATCTCTTGATAAGACTATTTCCATTACATGCGACGAGTGTGGAAATGATAAATTTACGCAAGTAACCTTCTTACGAAAAGTAAGCAAATTCATTGCCGGTACTGACAGCGACGCTCTTATACCTATTCCGAGTTTTGCTTGTAGTAAATGCGGATACGTAAATAAAGAGTTTCAACCTAAAAATTTAGCTAATGACTTGGAATAGAGATTTAGGGGCTATTACAATTACAAACGGACCTGGAAGACCTGAGGATAGTATTACGAAAGCGGTTATTAGCGATTTAAACAGTAGAGCTGATAGAGGTTGGAAAAAGTATAATTCAACACTTAGTCAAAATAATCACGAAAATATGCTTCAGCATGCTTATGAAGAAGCTTTAGATTTCGCTCAATACTTAAAGAAAGAAATAACGACTCTTAATACTGTTCAGGATTTAGTTAAACAGTACCCTAACGATCAAGAGTTAGGTAATAAAATAAGAGCGTTATATGACAAAAGATAAAACTGTATCATTTTCTCAATATCAAATCTATAAGACTTGTCCACACCAATGGTACCTATCTTATGTTAAAAAGCTACAACCTTTTAAGCCTTCAGTACATTTAATTTTCGGTACAGCCTTCCATGAAACATTACAAAACTATTTAAAGGTAATGTTCGAGGTATCGATCTCTGCAGCAGATAAGATCGATCTACCTACTTATTTTAAAACTAGGTTTATAGAATTATATAAGGAGAACTCAGTAGTAAGCCATTTCTCAAATCCTGAAGAACTAAGCGAGTTCAATGACGATGCAGTAGCGATATTAAATTTTATTAAAAGAAAGCGAGGGTTATTTTTTAAGAGAAAGAATCACGAGCTCGTTGGTATAGAGATTCCTATTAACGGGACTATTGTAGAAGAATTGAAGTTCGTTAAGATGAAAGGTTTCATTGATCTCGTTATATATAATAAAATTCTCGATAAGTATACTATTTACGATATTAAGACTTCTACAAGAGGCTGGTCTGACTACGAGAAGAAAGATCAAACTAAAATTAATCAAATTCTTTTGTATAAACGGTTTTTCTCAGCTTTACGCAATGTTCCTGAAGATAAGATAGACATACAGTTTTTTATAGTACGTAGAAAAATCAATGAGAATCTTGAGTTTGCCCCTAAGAGAGTACAGGAGTTTATACCCCCACACGGGATTAGGAAAGTAAAGAATGCTTTTGAAGATTTTCAAAGTTTCGTAAATGATGTCTTTAATTTAGAAGGAGGGTATCAAGAAAAGATTTATTTTAAAAATATAGCTAAGTGCAAATTTTGCCCCTATTTCGATAAACCAGATCTTTGCGACAGAAAAAACAACTAGTGATATATAGTTTTAGATATAGATCGTACTATTTATTAATAAACCAAGTATATGCATATCGGCAAAAAAGGAGATATCCTGACAACAGTCAGGCTTCAAGATGAATTATTTGAAGCCTTTAAGCAAGAGGGCTTAAAGAATAGGATTACAATGAGAAATCTTTTAGAAAGAGCTATGTTCCTTTACCTTACAAACGAAGACTTCAAAAGAACTATTAATAATCAATTAAGTGCTCGTTATATCAAACCAACAGAATAAGTTTAAGTATTCAAAAATAGGCATGAGATTGTTATATATTTTGTTGGAAACTTATAAAATTATTTAAAATTATACGAAAACTTTAATTATAGTTCTATGAATTATACTATGATAATATACTGTCTCAAGCAATTAAAAAAGTGAAAGATATAAATCTATAAATTACATGTCAAAAGAAGGTTATATTCCAAAAGAGCAGAGAAAAAAAATACTTTTGCTTGCAGACGATATTCGATTTACCTCTGGAATATCTACAATGGCTAAAGAGATAGTTATCGGAACCTCTCATCGCTTAAACTGGGTTAACTTAGGCGCAGCTATTACACACCCAGAAGCAGGTAAAAAACTTGATTTATGCGCAGATACAAACACTTTAGCGAAGATCGAAGATGCTTCGGTTTTTATATATCCTCACTCAGGTTATGGATCTCAAGAGATCTTACGTCAATTAATTGAAATCGAAAAGCCTGATGCTATCGTTTTCTTTACTGATCCTAGATATTGGATCTGGCTTTTTCAGATAGAGAATGAAGTAAGAAAGAAAATACCAATGGTATATCTTAATATATGGGACGATTTACCTGCACCTCTCTATAATAAAGCTTATTATGAATCTTGTGATGCATTGATGGCTATCTCAAAGCAAACTTTTAATATTAATAAGCTAGTACTTGGAGAAAAAGCTAAGGACAAAGTAATAAAATATGTTCCTCACGGTATCAACGAGGAAGTATTCTATCCCATTACTCCTGAAATGACAGAAGACTATAGTAAGGTTAAAGAGAAGAAAAAGAAGTTTTTTGGAGAAAATCAACCTAATTTCGTTATTCTTTATAACGCGCGAAATATTAGAAGGAAGTGTGTACCTGATTTGATAGTAGGTTATGTTGAATTTTGCAATCAGTTGCCTCTAGAAGAAGCTAAAAAATGTGCATTACTCCTACACACACAGCCTGTAGATGATAACGGAACCGATCTTCCGGCAGTTATCGAGCTGTTATGTGATCCTGAGAGACATAGGGTAGTATTTTCTACTGATAGAAACTCTCCTTATGATATGAATATATTATATAACTGCTGTGACGTAGTAGCCCTCGTCTCTTCTAATGAAGGATGGGGACTGTCGCTTACTGAAGGTATGATGTGTGGTAGGCCTATAATTGCAACAGTTACCGGAGGAATGCAAGATCAAATTAGATTTGAAGATAAGCAAGGCAATTGGATAGAGTTTAACGAAAACTTTTGTAGCAATCATTTCGGAACTTATAAGACTCACGGCAATTGGGCATTCCCCATATTTCCTAGCAATATTAGTCTTGTAGGGTCCGTACCTACTCCGTATATCTTTGACGACAAAGCCGACTTCCGAGATATCGCTATTCAAATATCTGCTTGTTATAAATCAGGCGAGAATTTCCGTAAGTTTATCGGAGCGGAAGCTCGAAAATGGGTAACTTCGGACGAATCTATGATGTCAGCTAGAGCTATGTGTAAAAATGTTATAGATACACTTGAAGAGACTTTTGCTAAATGGAAGCCGAGACCAAGTCACGAATTTATTAAGATATCAAAATTACCTAAGAAAAAAATTATACATAAGCTAACTTATTAAAATGAAGCAGTTCTGTGTTATTTCAGCTCCGCCGGATACTTATAGCGGTTATGGAGCAAGAGCGAGGGATTTTATAAAAGCAGTTTACGAACTAAAAAAAGATCAATGGGATATAAAAATTATGTCTCAGAGATGGGGTAGTACTCCTTGGGGTTTTATAGATGATAATCTAGAGGAGTGGGGATGGATGAAACCTCTTTTAATAAACAATCAGTTACCTAAGCAACCAGATGTATGGATACAGATTACGGTTCCAAATGAATTTCAGCCTGTAGGTAAAGTAAATATCGGAGTAACTGCCGGAATAGAGACTACTGTATGCGACCCCGAATTCATTATAGGATGTAATAAAATGAATTTAGTTTTAGTATCTTCTAATCATGCTAAAAAAGTATTTGAAAGTACTACTTATGAGCAGAGGGATAAAAATAGTAACGCTGTAGTTGAAATAATTAAAATAAAAGCCCCTGTAGAGATATTATTTGAAGGTGTAGATTTAAATAAGTATTTTTATATCCCTAAAGAACAATTAGAGTGTACTCCTCTTGTCAATAATCTAAATAGTATTTCAGAGCAATTTAGTTACTTATTTGTGGGGCATTGGCTCCCAGGAGACTTCGGCGAAGATAGAAAGAATACGAGTCTTTTAATTAAGATATTTTTAGAATCGTTTAAAGATAAAAAAGAACAACCAGCCTTGATTTTAAAAACTTCTCAAGCTGGTGCTAGCATAATGGATAGAGATGAGGTATTAAGAAAAATAGATATAATTAGAGAAAGCGTAGAAGCAAAAAAACTTCCAAATATTTATCTCGTACACGGTGATTTAGATGATAAGGAGATTAACAATTTATATAATCATCCAAAAGTGAAGGCTTTCGTATCTCTAACTAAAGGAGAAGGCTTCGGTAGACCATTAGCTGAATTCAGTCTATCTAAAAAACCTTTAATCGCTTCAGGATGGTCCGGTCATACTGATTTTTTGAACCCTGAATTTAGCATCCTTCTCCCAGGAGAAATAACTCCCGTACATCCTTCAGCATTTGCAAAAGGGCTAATTATAGAAGGCTCATCTTGGTTCTCAGTCAATCATTCTGCAGCTGCCCAAGCTTTAGTTGACGTTTATAAAAATTATAGTAAATTTGAAGGACCTGCTAAGAGGCAAGCTTATAAAATTAAAAATGAATTTAACTGGGACAACATGGTCTTAGTTTTAAATGAATATTTAAACCGTTACGTACCTGAACAAAAAGAGATAGTATTACCTAAGCTAAAAAAAATTGAACTTCCTAAACTTACAAAATTAACTTTATGACATCTAAAGAATTTACTACCTGGTTAAAAGGATTTTCTAAAGCAGCTAATTCGTACAATATTACTCCCGAGCAATGGGATACTATTCTAGAAGAACTTAATAAAGTACAAGACACGTTGTCTTTTCCTGATTATAGTCCTAAGCCTAATGCAACATCAGATATGCCCGAACCTATAAAGATTTGGCATTCTACTAACACTAATCTACTTCTAAAAGATAAAACGCTACTGAATGACTGATCAGATGATAATATGCCCTAAATGTGGATGCGACGGCTGCTACGTAACACCCATAAACGAAACTAAATTTAATTATTTCTGCTGGGGATGTGGCTTTCAGACTAACGATTTAATGAAGCAAGGAGAGTTTAATTTTGAAGAATACGAAGAAACTCTACCTGAACTTTATAAGGATACTAAATTTGTAGATAATCAACAGAGAGTATGGTATCCAATTAGTATCAACATATCCGATAGAGGCACTGTTTTTCTGAATGGAAAGACTAAAGAAGAAACGCAATGGTCGGCTATTAAAGTAATTCCTTTAACCGAGGAAGAAAAAAAGCAACCGAAGTATAAAAATTTATCCTATAAATCTGATGCTAAATCAATCAAGCACTTTGGAAGTGATTTTATAGAAGCGTGTGATTATATTGGAGTATTTAATCAAGAATAATGTTCAGAATAAGTTACGCTGTTACCGCTCATAACGAGCACGAGGAATTAGCTCGTCTACTTGATCAGCTAGATAGAGGTATCAGAGACGTAGACGAGGTAGTTATTCAAGTTGATACTTCTGTAACTAAAGAGGTATTGGAAGTTATAAGCAGGTATCCGGCATTCTCACTATGGCAGTTTCCGTTGAAGGGCAACTTTGCTGCATTCAAGAATAATCTGAAGAGCAAATGTACTGGAGAATGGATATTCCAGATCGATGCAGATGAATATCTATACCCTGAATTATTATTGAATTTACCTGAAATATTAGCTGCAAATCCTACTGTAGATCTTTTCTTGGTACCTAGAATAAATTTAGTAGAAGGTCTAACTCAAGAGCATATTCAGAAATGGAGATGGCATGTAAACGATACCGGCTATGTTAACTTCCCTGATTACCAAACAAGAATACTCCAAAATTCCCCGAAGATTAGCTGGGTAAGTAAAGTACATGAAGTAATTATCGGACATAGTAATTATGTTATGCTTCCTGCAACTGAAGAGTTTTGTTTAATACATAAGAAAGGAATAGAGAGACAAGAAAGTCAAAATGCTTTTTATAATACATTTTAATGAAAAGTTTAAAAGTAGCAATATATGAATCATTAGATCATTTCGTTCCTGGAGGAGTTGGATGGTATGAAGGACTAGAAAACCTAGGTCACGAACCTTATATTCTTGAATTTAAATATGACTTAAACGCATACGAGCTTCCAGAAAGTCCAGATCTCTTAGTTATTATGGGAATAACTCCTGAGATGTTAATACCTGTTTTAACGTTTAAAGACAAACATCCAAGCACTAAAATTATTGTTAATTTTTCTGGCTTTAAAGATTACTTTTTAAGATTAAAAGGGGTAGTAGATCTTTGGATAGAGCCATTTATGAAGCATGAATATGTTAAAAAGAAGTTTGAAGAAAATGGACTGCCGGTAGCATTCTTACCTCTAGCAGCTACTCAAAGTATTTACTATAAAACTGTAAACGAATTTAGTAAAACCTACGATGTAAGCTTTGTAGGAGGATTCGGAGGCCAAGGACATGGATATAGATATCAAGATGTTTATTTATTTCCTGTGATCGATAGAGGTTATAAGGGTTTCTTTGGAGGCTTCTATTATAAAGGTATAAACTATCCTACCGTTAAATACTCTTTTTTAAATGAAGTATATAACGCTACCAAAGTAAATTTGAACTTCCATTACGACCAACAAAAAAGAGAGCAGTTAGACCAAGAAGGATTTAAGTTAGATTTTAATACTAGGGTTTATGAAATAGCATTAAGTAATAATTTCCAAATAAGCGATCATCCCGAGGTGTTAAATGTTTTTGACGGGGCTATTCCTTATATTTCGAAAGAGGATTGGATAGACGCTATTGACTTTTACTTAGATAAACCTGATCTAAGAGCGGAGCTAGCATTAAGAGCAAATCAAATATGTCTTGAAAAGCATACATGGAAACAAAGAATGATAGAATTTTTTAATATACTTTCAAACAAGTGATATGACTACAGTAACTTACGATACTACTACCTTTCCATTTAAAGAAGCTATTGAAAAACTATTTGAGGTTAATGATCTTGCTTTATTAAATGATGAAGTAGATGTTTTCAAGAGAGAGAATGATCAAAGTACAAAGTACCATAAAGCTTTCTACGAGTGGGCGCGAACAGATTCATTCGAAAAGCTCTACAATAGTTTCATTCTTAAAGTAGTTAAACCTTTATATGGCGAACAGATAGTATATCAAGCAATTCCTACCTTCAGAGTTGCTTACCCTAATAATATTGCCGTTGGAGAGTTTCATAAGGATAAAAATTATAGAGACGTTAAATGGGCAGGAGAAGTAGATGAAGATAATTTCTTCTTACCTTTTACTGAGGCCTTCGATACTAATACTATTTGGGTAGAATCTGAAGAAGATAAAGGGGATTATCTACCTATAGAGTGTAAGTATGGAGAATTGGTACAGTGGGATGGTGCCAATCTAAGACATGGAAATAAAATTAATATAACAGGTAAGTGCCGAGTTAGTGTAGACTTTAGGGTTATGACTTATTCTAGATACAAGCCAAGTGAGTATGGTTCTATAAATACTAAAACTAAATTCCAGATAGGAGGTTATTATAGAACTGTATAAAACTATACAAAATGATTCTAAAAAAAATTTACGAAACAATTATTAGTACTACACCTGAAACAATTAATAATGTTGAAGTAGAGGAACTATCCTTGAATATTACAGATCATAATTATAGGAATTTTTTTACTGACAAAGCAGGAAGAGAGCATTATAGACTGCTAGTAAATATTGCCAGTTTAGTTAGTAATGAAATTATTATAGACCTAGGGACTCACATAGGATGTTCATGTTTAGCACTAGCATCAAATAAAACTAATACTGTTCATTCGTTTGACCTAGTTGATAGAAGAATGGTAAATCAGCCTACTGATAACTGCTATTTTTATGTAGAGAATATTTTAGATACTGAAAAGATTCAACTGTTTGAGAAAAGTAGTATAATAATTTTAGATACAGCTCATGACGGTCCTTTTGAAAACGCCGTTTATGAATATCTTAAAAAAATAAACTGGAAAGGAATTTTACTTCTCGATGACATTTATTTAAATGATGCTATGGTAAGTTATTGGAATGAAATAACTTATGAAAAAAAAGACATTACTAATTTAGGACATTTTAGCGGAACAGGTATAGTTCTTTTTGATTAACTATGAATAAATTTATTATTCTTACAGCAGCATATAAGGTTTCTAGATGGATTGAGATGTACGTTAATATGCTTAAGTTTCAATCCTATAAAAACTTCGAGGTGTATTTTGTTGATGATGCATCTCCAGATAATACTATAGGGAGGTTGATAGAAGAGATAGCTGGAGATACCAGGTTTCATATTTTTAAAAACGAATTTAATGCCGGATCCCCATTAGAAAATATTGTTAAAGCCTTCGATTATGCTAATCCTGCAGATGAAGATATCATTGTTAATATAGACGGGGACGATTGGCTAGCTTCAGTGTTCGTTTTACAGTATCTAAATAGCGTCTACAATAACACACAATGTTGGCTGACTTATGGTAACTATCAAATGTACCCAAGCGGACAATTAGGCGGACACGCATCTCTTTCTATTCCGAATGAAGTAAGTGATGCAAATGCTTACAAGCAATATCCTTTTGTATCCAGTCACTTACGGACTTACAAAGCAGGCCTTTTTAAAAAAGTCGATAGGAACGATCTGTTAGATCCTAGAACAGGTAAGATTTATACTGAAGCGAGTGATCTAGCGCTTATGTTTCCTATGCTTGAAATGGCTGGGAATAAAAGAGCTATTAAAACAGATGACATACTCTTGATTTTGAATAGAGAGAATGAAATGAATGAAGCTAAATTAGGGTTGAATAAACAAAAAGAAACAGAAGCGATTATTAGAACAAAGCAGAAAGTCTATGACAGGATTCATAACCTGTGATATTTTAGGTCCAGGAGACGGTAAGTATAATTTCGGATTATGTAACCAAATGTTTCAGGTAGCAGCTTTGTATAGTCATGCTTATGATAATAACCTTAAAGTTACATTTCCTCAAATTAAGAATCCTTCTTTTGGTAACTATCACCATAATATTTTTTCTAAGGTACCTCGAGAAGATATTGATGCTAGTAAGTTTTTTTATCTAGAATTGAATTATGGATATCATGATCTCAAATCACATGATGATATTATCTATAGAGGTTATATGCAATCTGAAAGATATTTTGCTCATAACCGTCAATTAATCCTAGATCTATTTTCTCCTACCGATCAGATAAAAAAGTATATTGAAGATAAATACAGAAAAATTCTAAGCTGTAATGCTTTATCAATTCATATACGGAGAGGCGATTATGTAAACTTGCCTAACCATCATCCGATTGCAAGTAGTGAGTACTATACAAGAGCAATCAAGTATCTAACTTCAAATACTCAGATTGATAGTTATGTAATTTTTAGTGATGATATAAACTACTGTAAAGGAGTATTTGGAGAATCAGAAGATATTACTTATATTGAAAGAGAAGAAGACTATATCGATCTATACCTAATGTCATACTGTAATCATAATATTATCGCCAATAGTACTTTCAGCTGGTGGGGAGCATGGCTTAATCAAAATCAAAATAAAATAGTCATAGCACCTAAGGAGTGGTTCGGTCCTGCAAGAATAGATCTAGATACACGAGATCTGATCCCTGAAACTTGGATAAAACTATAGCATGGAAAATATTTACAGTAAGCATGAGACTGAAGTTTTACTTCACATTATCGTTCGAAAAGAAGATATGGCTCCTGGAAGAAAAGATATCGTTTCTGAAGAGAATTTTATTCAATGTTCTATCCTCAATATGGAACAGGGTAAAACTTTTAGACCTCACAGACATATTTGGAAAGAGAGAACAAGAGATGTAATTGCACAAGAGAGTTGGATTGTAGTTCAAGGCAAAGTAAAATGTATTTTCTACGATTTAGATGATACTATTATTGCTGAGCGTATTTTAGAACCAGGAGATGCAAGCTTTACTCTTCAAGGAGGACATAATTATTTAATACTAGAAGACAATACTTTGGTTTACGAGTATAAAACAGGTCCTTATGAAGGACAAGCTTTAGATAAAACATTTATAGATTAATCTATGAGAATATTATTATTATTTTTATTACTTATTTCAAATGTCTTTGCCCAAGACACAATTACAATTTATCATAAAGCTTATTCTACTACATTTAGTAAATCAAAACACTATCCTGTTAAAGTAGAATGGTGGTTAACTAAAAGTAAGTTAATATGTGATACTAAAGCTAAACGTGGTGATAAATTTATTTCTGACCCTAAATTAGCTAATGAAACTAATTTACAATCAAGTTATACAGGACAAGGATTTGACCGTGGACATAACTTTCCATCTGCTGATGCTGCTTGTGATCAAGTAGCTAATGATGAATCATTTTATTTTAGTAATATGACTGCTCAATACCCAGCTTTAAATAGAGGTGATTGGAAAACATTAGAATCATTTACTCGTGAACTAGCTTTAAAAAATGATTCAACTAAAGTATGGTGTGGTTCAGTAGGTGAGGATAAAAAAATAGGAACTGTATCTGTACCTAAACAATGTTGGAAAGTTATTTATGTTAAAAAGACAAAGGAATGGTTAGCTTATTTATTTGATAATGATACAACTAAGGCAGATGGATTAGAAAATAATAAAGTTAATATTCAAAAAATAGAAAAATTAACTGGATTTAAATTTAAGTGAGAAATATAATATTCATATTCAATGTTAAAGATAAACTTAGGCTGCGGAAAAAGAGATTTCGGGAACGATTGGATACATATTGACGGAGGAGACTTTCCTCACTTACATTCAAAGGATATCGTTGATCTTCCTTTTGAAGATGATTCGATAGACTTAATTTATGCCAGTCATGTATTTGAATACTTTGATATGCAAGAGGGGGAAGAAGTATTAGGAAAATGGCGTAGCAAATTAAAACCAGGAGGTATGTTAAGACTAGCTGTACCTGACTTTCAGAATATAGCCCGTCTTTATTCTTTTGAGAATGTAGCACTCAGCAAATTTCTAGGACCTTTATACGGTAAAATGAAAATGGGAGATAAGACTATCTACCATAAAACGGTTTATGATTTTGTTAGCTTACAAATTATGCTTCGAGAGTGTAACTTTAGAGAGATAAAGAGATACGATTGGCATGATACTGAACACGCTCAGTTTGATGATCATTCTCAAGCGTATATACCTCACATGGATAAAAAGAACGGAACCCTTATCAGTTTAAATGTACAGGCAGTAAAATAATGATTTCTGTAATTACCGCAACTCACAAACGTCCTGATCTTCTTCTAAAATGTATACGGAGTTTGCAATCACAGACCGTTTCCGACTATGAGCATATAATTTTCTCGGACCATTGTCCGAAAGCTAAGAAAGTATACGATTTAGTAAAAGAAGATTCGCGAATTACCTTTTATGAAAATCCTAAACCACATATATGGAACGCTGGTGCAGTAGGGAAACACTTCGGAGTAGAAGCGGCTAGATTTAACTACATTTGTTATTGTGATGATGATAATATCTTATTACCTAACCATCTTCAAGTAATGGAAAATAATTTTAGGTTAGGGAGTGAGGTCGTTTTTACTAAAAATTTAATAGTAGATTTTAAAGACTATATAAACAAGAAAGAGAGTAGTGCTAACGAAGTAGTACAGGAGATTTTAAAATTTAGAGAAGCCGATATAGTTAATAGTTCCCGGGTAGTAAAACCGTTGTATTTAGAGTACGGCGATTATAAATTTATACCTTTTGATACAGGATGTATAGGACATAGTAAGGAAATCTACAGAAAGACAAAACAATGGAAACCTGCTTATAAAATTAACACTAATAATGAAGACGGGTATTTTATAACTAGTGTAAAAATAGAAGCTGAAGAAGAAAGAGTTGTATACGATAGAACATACACTTCTCTCTATTTTTTAACGAACGCAAGTAGTAATATTAAAGATAATTTATATCAGAATAAGTTTGAAAACTTAAAAGAGGATGATATATTTGTATATCCTGAGTTATTAACGAAATTGAGTTTACTATGACTTTTAACACTGTAACTTTTTTTGAGAATAAAATAGCAGAATTTTTTGGAGCTCCTTATGCTATTGCTGTCGATAGCTGTACACATGGTATAGAACTAGCATTACGTCTCACTCAAGCCGGTCATATAACTGTACCCAAACGAACTTATCTGTCTATTCCTTTTTTAGCTGATAAGCTTTGGATTGATAGATTCTGGAAAGATGAGAATTGGGTAGATTATTATTACTTAACAAGTACGGTTATTGATGCAGCCGTATTATGGGAACCTAATAGTTATATTCCGAATACTTTTATGGGTATAAGCTTCCAATATCAAAAACATTTATCTCTAGGAAGAGGCGGAGTTATACTTTGCGATAATACTTATGATGCAGAAGAGTTAAAAAAAATGTCTTATGACGGAAGAATTCCAGGTATACCTTGGAGGGAGCAAAATATTAGTTCTATAGGGTACCATTACTATATGACGCCTGAAACAGCTCAACTAGGACTTGATAAATTACCTTCTGCTATTTCTACTATACCAAGAAAATGGACGGTTGAAGACTGGCCGGACTTAACACAAATGAATATTTTTAAAGATGGAAGTTGATTTTAATAAAATCGTTACAAGACCTGATCCTATTTTTTTAGATATTGGAACCCATAATGGAGAGGATAGTATAAAGTTCTTACAAATGTTTCCTGGAGCTACTGTTTATGCTTTTGAGGCAGATCCAGCTGTATGGCCTATCTTTGAAGCTAATGTAAATAGTAAAGTAGGTTATCCTAATTCAAGATTGAAGTTTATTAAATCAGCTGTAGGAGATATAGACGGCCAGAGCTCATTCTTTTCTTCAGTGGAAATCGAAAAGAAACGTCCTGGCGCTTCAGGTACTTTTCAGAAACCTACTGCACATTTACACCTACATCCTCATGTAGGATTTAATGAGGTTATCATAGACTGCCTGAAACTTGATACTTGGTTTAAAAATCAAAATATAGACTTTATCGATTTTGCCTGGACCGATGTCAATGGAGCTGAAGTTGCATTAGTAAAAGGAGGTCGGAATACTTTCCTTAATCACACTAAGTTTCTACAACTTGAATGTATAAACTATCAGTTATGGGAGAATCAATCTACTCGTTCTGAACTCGCAAACCTTCTACCTGGTTTTGCATTGTTAGCCGACGATGGACATAATTTATTACTTTTAAATACTAATTTAGCATAATGAAAAAAGCATTTATTACCGGAATAACAGGACAAGACGGAAGTTATTTAGCAGAGTATCTAGTAAGTCAAGAATATGAAGTACATGGTATAATGAGAAGAAATTCAGTACCTGAACATCAAGACTCTAGACTTCAAAACGTATTTGATAAAGTAAATACTTACTACGGTGATTTGCTAGATACTAATAGCTTAAGCAAATTATTAAACAAAGTACAGCCGAACGAAATTTATAATATAGCAGCTCAGAGTCATGTCCGAATCAGCTACGATATTCCTCAATTTACCGCACAAACAAATGCACTTGGAGTCTTAAATATACTAGAAGCTTATAGAGAAGTTTGCCCTAATGCTAAATTCTACCAAGCTAGCTCTTCTGAGATGTTCGGATCTTCTATAGATGCAGACGGATATCAAAGAGAAACTACCCCGATGACTCCAGTCTCTCCTTACGGGTGTACTAAAGTATTCGGTTACAATATTGTACGCAATTACAGAAACGCTTATAAGCTTCATGCTTCAAATGGTATCTTATTTAATCACGAATCACCTCGTAGAGGTTCAAACTTCGTAACAAATAAAGTAGTTAAGACTGCTGTGCAAATCAAATTAGGTCTAGCTAAAGAACTTGAGTTAGGTAACTTAGATGCTTATAGAGACTGGGGTCATTCAAAGGATTACGTACGAGCAATGCATCTTATATTACAGCAAAACGAACCAGGAGATTGGGTGGTAGCTACAGGAGAGACTCGTTCAGTTAGGGAGATGTGTAAGTATGTTTTTGAGAGGTTAGATTTAAACTACGAAAATTATGTAATACAGAATCAAAAATTCTTACGTCCTGAAGAATTAAAATACTTAAAAGGTGATTCGAGTAGAATTAGATCTTTAGGATGGCAGCCAGAATATACTTTCGAAACTATGATGGATGAAATGATTGAACACTGGTTAACTATTTTTGCAAAATGAAAGTAGCATTCTTTACAGAAATGGGCTTTGAGGGTAAAGTACCTCGTAATCATCCAAATATGAGAACTGAATTTGCTTGGATGTGTGCCTTAGAAGCTGATCATTATAGCATAGTCAGAGCTCCGTTCGTACAAGGATATGATTTAGGTATAGTTATTATACCGAAGAAAAAACCAGATTTCGATATTAATTCCTTAAAGTCTGCCTGCAAAAAAGTAGCTATAATGCAGGAAGGACCTAACTGGTACTGGCAAGATTATGATTTAACTAAACAAGTATGGTATTTTAATACGTTGACTTCAGCTAATATTATTTTTACGCATAACGAAACTGATAGAAGGTATTACCAAGGATTAACAGCTCATTCAGATGTTAGAGTGCTACCTTCACTTATGATTGAAGATGCTATAGGGGAGTTGGAACAAGTCAAAAGACAAGGTGTGATTATAGGTGGCAATTTTGTTTCATGGTATGGCGGGTTTGATTCATTTATTATAGCTCAAGAATTAGATAGAGGTAAAGTAACAGCACCATCAATGGGTAGAAAACAATTAGGGGAAGAACAATTATTAATTCACCTACCTTATTTTGATTGGAAGAATTGGATCCATCAGTTAAATAAATTTAAGTACGGAGTTCATTTAATGAGAACTCATGCAGCAGGAACATTTGCTCTTAACTGTGCTTACTTAGGTATACCTTGTATTGGATATAAAGGGTTAGATACTCAAGAAATTTGTCATCCTAATTTAACAGTCGAGGTAGGAGATTTAGTTACAGCAAGAAAATTAGCTACCTTACTACGAGACGATGACGACTTTTATAATTATCAGAGTAGGATAGCTAAAAGTATTTATGCAAAGGTATTTGCAGAAGATAAATTTTTAAATAATTTTCAAAATATTTTATGATCAGCGGAGTATGGATGGACGGAAGAGAGAAAGCTATTATTGAAAAGTATCTTCACAAAGACGCTACTGTAATGGAATGGGGAAGTGGAGGAAGTACAGTTGAGTTTTCTACCAAAGTCAAAAAATATTATTCAGTAGAGCATAATGAAGGATGGTATGCAAAAGTAAAAGAAGCTATTCCATCTTATACTACTCTTTATTACCGCCCTGTTACTAAGGTACCTCCTAATGAGCCTTTTTATAACCAATCTACTTACGAGTACTATCAAGAATATTTAGATGTAGTTTACGAAATAGGTGAAATGTTCGATATCGTTTTAATAGACGGTAGAGCAAGAAGACTTTGTGCTTTGAAGATAATACCTTATCTTAAACCTAATGCAATAGTTTTTATACATGATTGGTGTTTAAGACCTTGTTACCATTGCGTGTTAGATTATTATGATTTGATTGAAAAGGTAGACGATACTCCGCAAACAATTGCTTCCTTTAAGCTAAAAGCTGATTGGAATAAAATTAAAGGTTACGATATTAATTTAGGAACTTTTGAAAGATTAGATAAATGATTAGTTTAATTCAGCCTAGTAGAAATAATTTAAAGTATCTAGTATGGTCCTATAATTCAATAAGAAAAAATGCAGGACCTGTAGTAGAGGTATGTGTTGCAGACGATTTTAGCAACGACGGGACTTGGGAATGGTGTCAAGATAGAATGAAGGCTGATCCTAATTTTAAAGCAATTAGAAATGAAGGTCCGACTCGTCTAGGGCATACTATACTCTACGATAGGCTTATTAACGAGGTTGCTACTAAAGATATAGTAGGTATATGGCATGCTGATATGTATATGACTCCCGAAACGGTAGAAAGAATTGTAGAAGCTGTTAAACCAGGAGTGGTAGTATCGCTCACTAGAATAGAACCTCCATTACATCCTCCAGGACCCGAAAAAGTATTAATGGATTTTAAGACGGAGCCTGAAGAGTTTGATGAAGAGAGCTTTCTTAAATGGTATGAAGGTTATCGATTTACAGCGAAAGGTAAAACTACTGAGGGGATCTTTGCGCCCTGGTTTCTCTTCAAAGAAGATTTTCAATCTACTGGAGGACATGATCCCCTATACGCTCCTCAATCTAAAGAAGACAGCGATATCTTTAACCGTTTTCTTCTAAAAGGATATTCTTTCGTACAATTATGGGATGCAGCAGTATATCATATGACGTGTAGAGGTAGTAGATTCAATCCTACCTTAACTGAGGTCGGAAAGAATAGTTCTGAGTGGGAAGAACAGAATATGAGGAGTACTAAAAACTTTATACGGAAATGGGGACATTTCGTAAAGCACGACTCTTTAATGAAGCCTATAGTACCTCCTAAATTCGATATTGGGTTCAGAGTAAGTAACTGTATTGTACAAGGTCTAGCAGCATTAGAGCCCTGGTGTTCGGTTATCTCCTCAGATGCTAGTTATGCTGAGTGGATTGAAGAAGAGCAGAAAAAGAGTATGTTCGATATGTGGAAAAGAGTTAAACCTTGGAATTCTCCACTAGAGAACGATATCATAGTAGAGTTTGATATGAAAAGATTTTCAGCAGAGTCTTATACTATCATTCAACAACTATCTCAAATTATAGCTCAATCAGGAGAAATCGGAGAATTTGAATTAGATATCTTTAAAATCAGAATAAAGTCTCTAACTACTTACCAAGACAAACTGATTACCAATAGCGATCCCTACTATACCAATCAGCTTCTGTAACTATTTATTTGTATGCGAAGTTTATCAATACTCCTGGAGGAGGCAAAAATAGTACCGGATACTAAGTTCAAAAAACAGTTGGAAAAAGCTGTTAAGTATCTAGAAACAAAGGATAGAATTCTACTCATAACTACCTCAAACAGATGGATTAAGCATGAGCTTACTGAGGGAGATCTTCCGAAATCGACCCGAATTGCTCAAGTAATTCAAAGATCATTAGGAGCGCATAAATGTACGATAGTAGATGCCTCTAAACTGAAAATATATGAGTGCGAAGGAAATGTGTCTAGTAAGGACGGAAATAATTGCGGAGTGAGAGGATCTAAGTTACAAGATAAAGATAAAAATCCTTCAGGTCATTTAAGATGCTGGGCTTCCTATAATAATCAAGATGATGAACTCTGGAAGCTAGTTACTCCTCTTCTTGAAGCTAATGTTATAATATTTCTAGGATCTATTAGATGGGGTCAAGCTAACGCTGTTTACCAACGTTTAATTGAAAGATTAGATTGGCTAGAGAATAGATGGACAACTCTTGGAGAATCGAATATCATCAAGGATATTGAGTCTGGCTTTATTTTTATAGGGCAGAACTGGAATGGTGCTGAAGTTGTAAAGACTCAAAAGCAAGTACATACATTTTATGGCTTCAAACCAATAGATAGACTCTATTTTAACTGGCAATTCACTACAGACGTAAACGATGAATCGAAGGAGAGCTACAAAGAAGCAGCACATGCTCTCGATAATATTATTGATATCAGAACGCTACTATGATTACTGTAACGGATCAAAAATTCTATAGTAATAAAACTTGGGATAATCCAATTCCTTTTTCTAGAAAAGAAGCTTTTACTTGCGGTTACTGGGTAGAGCTATTTGATCAGAATGGATACCGGTTAACTCCATTAGAGCAAGAATATTCAAAAGAGAATAATCAACGTTTTGTCTTCCATAGAGATGAAAAATCAATAAGGAAGGTTTGGATGACCGATAACGAATCTACTAGTAACGTACATATAAATCATGCATTTTTGTTTGAAAGAAAAGGATATAGTGGAGAGGCTCTAGAGCAACTTAAAATGTTAGCTAAAGCAAATAACCTCATAAATAAGCTGATAAACTACAAGGGAAAATGGGGAATAGATTTGAGTATCGATTATGTAGATAGTTTAGGAAATTCTCTAGAACTTCTTCATTTTGAATATGATAGCTACGAGTTAGAGGAGATTGAAAAAATGAAAGTAGAAGTTGAGAATAAAATAATATCTATTGACTGGACTTTAGCTGCAAAAGATATGATAAAAAGAAAGAGTGAGTGGATTGATCTTGAATTTTTTCAGCAATCAAAGTGGAAGACTGATTATTTTCAACTTCCTGCTGAACGTTTTAAAGTACTAGCCTGGGAATAAGATATTTATTATTATGAAAGCAACATTAAAAGAAGCCTTACCGGCTATGATTCCAGAGTATCCTGTAGAGATTGCAGGACACCATCTGACTCTTCGGTTCGATGTTAATATAAATAAAACAAAGAAAGGAGTTAAGCTTCAATTTGTATTGAAGAATGTACCTCAAGACCCTCGTCAGCTTCAGCAAATGGCTAATGAAATAGGGACTGAGCTTCAAGAAAAATTCGGAGCTGCTGGTATGCAAATTATATACGATGTTGAAAATCCTTATAAAAATGTTATAGGGTTTTTGCTTCCTCTTCCTTCTTTAGCTAATAATATTATAGATAAGGTATTTAAAGGAGGAGCAAAAGGGGCAACAGAGCAGCCTCCTGGAGAAGAACCAGAACAGAATATACCGGATACAGAGCAGCCTCCTGCTGAAGAAGAGCCTCTCCGGGAATGGATGAGGAGAATGGCTGGATTAAAGAGAATATAATTTAAGCTGAAGTATTATTAAAAATAAATTAAATAAACGGTTTTGGAAACGAGAAAAATACCGAGAGCGTTATTTGAGCCTCTCGAAGACATCAAAGCTTCAGATTTAATAACTAACGAAGCTCTTATTAATCTAGTCAAAAAAGAAACATTCCTTGCTATTGAAGAAGCATTTAGGAATAAAAAAACTTTTGCTACTTTATTTGAAGTTAATGGAACTGGAATGTATATTGATATTCCAAAGCAGTATTGGATTCCAGCTCTTGAGCAATGCATAAATTTTATGCTAGAAGATGAAAGATTTGAGGAATGCATTCCTATTAAAACTCTTATAGATCAAATAAAGAAGCCTTTCAAAACGGTGAATAAGAGAGAAAAAACAAAGTAAATGGAAAAAGACTTTAGCGAAATCCAGATAGCTGTTAATCAGTTACTTAACATAAAGAGTTTAGTCAGGAAAAAGAAAAAGACTCAAGTTGAAAAGAAGAAAGAGTTATTTATAATGATTATTAACTCTATTGAACAGATTATTAACAGGCAAAACTTAATGTACGCTGAATTTAATTTAGATCTAACTAAGTATGATGAAGCGTTCCTAGACGTCATTGAAGCACTTCTTATGCTACACTTTAGTAAAGAAGGTGCTGAACTAATAAGCTATTACTTATGGGAAAGAATAGACCCTGATGGAAATATTAATCCTTTGATTGATTCAGATAATAACGAAATTATTTTAGAAGTTGCTGAAGATTTATGGAATCTTTTAACTCTTATTGATTCAAATGTCAAAGAATAAATTAGGGAGACCTAGAAGAGATCTTAGCGAGGCGGTTATAAGGAATGCTATGAAATTTACGCAGTCTAATTTTCAAGCTGCTAGATATCTAAACGTAACTATTGAAACTTATAGAAAATATGCTCGCTTGTATATCGATCAGCAAAGCGGTAAAACACTTTACGAATTACACAAAAATAACTCAGGAAGAGGGATAAAAAGAGTAAGGTGGAATCATGAAATTTCAATAGAAAAGATCAACCAGATTATGACTAGTGAAAGTTATCGCGCTATTAATCAGCAAAAACTGAAAGCTAGATTGATCTACGAAGGCATTTTGAGAATGGAGTGTTATAAATGTGAACATAACGAAAAAAGAGTTATAGATTTTAAACAGCCTCTTATATTAAGCTTCAAAGATGGAAATAAAAATAACTGGAAATTTACTAATTTAGAAATGTTATGCTATAATTGCTATTTTCTTTATGTTGGAAATATTTTTTCTGAAAAACAGATATTAAGATTAGAGGATGCAAATGCAACTATACTCAAGAAAGGAGAGATCGATTTTCAAGTCGATGATAACTTCTTGCAACATTTCAAAGAACTAGGACTTGATCCTAAAGATGATTACCAGGAAGGAGATGAATATATAAGTAAAATTTAATAAAAAATGAATACAGATGCAGAACAAATGGATGCAATCGATAAGATGCTTGATGTTGCTATGGAGAGTTGCTTGGAGGTAGAGATTATTTATTGGGCTCTTCAATATATGAAAAAAGATCCTAGTGTATCTCCTGCTCAAGCATTTGCTTTAGGAATTGCTGAATGGGTCAAGTAGTATATATGCTATTTATAACAGCATGGTAGAGCAAGCATTATATGAAACTCTAGAAGGTTTAGCTAAAAAACATATTCCTAAGGGAACTCATAAGCTTTTACATATCGATAGTAGAGAAGCTTGGACGAGTCTTATAATAAACCTGGTAGAGTCTGGCGCGTTAAGCAAAAGAGCATCGATTTTAGTAAAATGTGCAATTAATTGGGAAGCATTACTAATCCAAAAAATCAGCATTCAAAATTGAGTATGAAAAATCCTACAGCTGAAAGTCTCACGGCTGGTGCATGGGGACTGCATTTATCAAGCTTCATTATGCAAAGTATGCCCTACTTACAAGCAACATCTCTTATTTTAGCAATAATAGTATCACTACTTACTTTACGTAAATTTATAAGAGAGTCTAGCGAAAAAAAGAAAAGAAAATAAATTATTAAAGAATCTAGGCTATCGCTTATTACCGGTAGTTATATAGCCCGCCTTAAGCAGGAAGATAAGCTTAAAAAGATAGCCAGTAGTAATAATTACTTGTACAAGGAAAAATTGTTACACTAATAAATTTCTTTATAGCTAATTTTTTGTACTAAAAAAAAATTTCTTCTGAAAAAAAGTTGGAATAACTAAATAAAGATCTTATATTCATTATTGAGTCAGATTAACATATCTGATTTTAATAAAGAAAAATAGATCCGATAATGTTAAAGTTACCTATAACTAATTTTACTCGCGATTATTTTTATTATGTCTCTGAATCAAGAACTAAGATTCTTGCTTCAAGGTGGCATTTTGACTTGAATAAATTCTCTAACGGTCCTATTATGGTTGAAGAATTTATCGATCATACAGGGAGAAGAACTATATCTAAACCTTCTGACAAAAAAAAGAGAAAAGACTTAGGGTAAAATTATCCCGTTTAATATTTTATGAAGTATTGTAAAGTTTGCAGCAAAGCTATCCCTGAAGGAAGGGTAAAGTTAGGGTACACTGACACGTGTATAGAACATTCTAAAGCATTTAAGTATGTAGGCTTTGTAGCAGCAAGAGGTAAAGTTAATTATGAAATTAATGTAGTAAGAGATCAAGAAACAGCTGAGCATATGCAAAGGCTCATGGAGACAAGAGGCGCATCATAATATTGCAAGATGGTTGGATTAATTATTAGAGGTATCTTATGGGGCATAACTGCCCAAATAATTACCTTCCTTCAGCTTCAAGGACAGATGAAATATACTTTTCTAAAGAATAATATATGGTTCGGAGCTCTTATGGGGATTCCTATTTCGTTAATGTTTATGGAATCGGTCAAAAATTTTGTTCTTGCTTATAACGGAGAAATATGGCCGTCAAGGCTTATCGGATTTGGAATAGGAGTTATAGTCTTTACGCTTATGTCTTATTTTTTATTTAAAGAACCAATAACTTTGAAAACTACTTTATGTCTCTTTTTAGGCCTATGTATAATTATAATACAAATTTTATGGAAGTAAATAAAATTTTATGAATAAAGATAATATACAAAGTGGGCAAGACTACGCTAAGGTATTAATCGATGCTATAGTTGAAGGAGAATTAAGCTTCTCGCAAAAAGATAGAATGGACAGTAGACTCCTCTCTTACTGGTCTGAAGAGATTAAGATCTTTGCTGATAAAACCTGGCATCAATATATTATTGGAAAACGAGAGAGTTATTTTTTTAATGAAGACGAAATGCATAAGCTATATGAAGCTGCTGGTCTTAGATATGCTTCGGATATTTTAAACGGGTTAATAGATAAAGATATGATCCAAGTAGGAGTTAGAGAGGATGGCGAATTGGTTTATAGTCTTTCCGATAAGGGGAGAGATTACATTCAGGGAGAAAATTAGTTTAAGATATTTATATGGAAGTGATAAGAAATAGCTCACATAATAACCGAGATTACATAATTGTTGATACTAATCTTAATCTAGAAAAAGGCGAAACTATTATAGCCACACCTATTCATATTCGTGTTGATGTAAGTAAATTATCTGAAATAGATCGTGCAATTGTTTTTGGAAAGGTTAATGGTACATTTAATCATGTTCTTAATATAAGAAATAGGCAAAAAAACTCTAGTAAATCACCTTGGTGGAAAAAAATGATAAATATTTAATAATGTTTATTCTAGCTATTCTTTCATTCGTCTTCCTTATCTTAATAGTGGCTTTTTATTATATAGAGTCTAAAATAATAGATGATCTTCCTGATACTAACGGATTTAAACGTTGGTGGCGTAGACATTTAGTTGGGGATGATCCAGAGAAGTTAAAGTAAATTCTTTACTATTTATAATAAATCTGGATAAAATGAGCTATATATCTCATGAAGATTACAAAAATTTAATTTCTTGCTTTCAAGCTGATACCTCTAAAGGAATACTTAAAGAGGCAGTAGAAGAGGGAAACGCTTTTACAGCTGCTCTCGCTAAAACTAAGAAAGGAGATAAGTTTCAAATAGGCGGTAAAGAAATAACAGATACATCTGGCTACGATGATCCTTCTGTAAAAGAATATGGATATGCCGATAACTACCCGGGCTCTCGGGGATATAGAGAAGGTAAAGAAGTAGATGATGATTCTGAGCTTGTAGATCTCATAACTAGATATACAAAGGATGATCCCGAGAAGCTTGCCGGCATGGATCCTCAAGCATGGCCTGACCATGTATTAGCTAATTTAGAGCGTGATAAAGACTACCAGGCTTATAAACAAAAGCATCAAAAAGAAGGACTCAATCCTGCTCCTCTTCAAGCAACAGGACCTACTATCAGTACTGTAGAAGAGGATTATATGGAACCTTTTAAGCTTCCAAAAAGAACTGATACCTCTAAATTAGATTACGATCCGGATGCTTCTAGATTCGAACCAGACTATATGAAAGCTGCTGGAGAAGAAGATGATGATGAGGACGAAGAAAATTTTGATTTTGACGAAGATGATATTATTTCAAGCTCAGATGATATTTCTAAGTCTTTTAAAAAATCTATAGCAAGGGATAAAGAACGGTATCCCTTTTTGAGAGAAAATCAGGCGTCTTATAGCTTTAGTACACTATCTCCAGATGAAAATAAACAACTATCGGAGTATATTGATTCTATAAAAACTATTAAAAAAGAAATCGCAAAGCTTGCTACAAAGGCTGGAAAAAAAGTAAAGGCAGAGGGAGGGGATATGACTGGGCGTACTATGAACCGTTCTGTTACTTCTGAAGCCTCATCTAACGAGAAAATAAAAAATATCGAAAAAAAGATCTCAGAAAAGCTATACAGTGCATCCGAAAAGATTATAAAGCATCTTCGAAAATCTGGGCTTACTCCGGGAGAAATCAAAATGTTCCTCAATCATGAAACGGAGGAAATGGCAAAGAAAGCCGCAGATGCACAGTATGACCTTGAAGAGAATGAAGAAGGAATAGATAAAAAAAAAGTTTTAGCTCAAAACCTTAAAGTAGGAGATATTGTAAGAGGGACAGGAGAGAAAGTCTTAAAGGTAACGCTTGGCGCAAGAGCAATGAACGGCAGATTAGATATGAGTAAAGTTACAGTAGATCTTGAAAGAACTAAGAAAGATGGAACGAAGGCAACAAGAGCGGGTTTATGGAAAAAAAATACTTTAATCGGAGTTGATAGGGCTCCAGGAGTATAAATTTAAAGCCGCCTTAGGGCGGTTTTTTGTTTTAGGATAAAACTTTTTTTAATATTTTAACAGCATGGCAGCTGATATTCGAATAACAAGAAAGTCTGCACTCCTAGTGATGGAGTGGAGTAAAAAAAATCTCGGTCCTAGTAGAGTAAACGGTTCATATCCTAAGCTTGTATTCCACAAAAAAAATAAAGGATGGGCCGGGCATTATGATCCTTGGAAAAATGAGATACACGTTTATAAAGATAGACATAGAGCTTTAATAAGTTTTATAGCTACTATTATTCACGAATTTGCTCACTATCATCAGAGCATAAAACGTCAATACCAAAAGCAAGATAAAATTTTTAGCTATAAGAATCACCCTCTTGAACGTCTAGCAAATAAAGTAGAGCGAAAGAATAAGTGGAATTGCTACTATGATCTTTTTAGTAATTCGTTATAAAAAGTTGCTTTCATAAAGTTTATTTTCTATATTTTTAAAAAATAAATAAATGAAACACGAAACTTTACATTTAAACGAGAGCAGGATATATGTTTTAGTTAATGATACCTGGTATGACACTCACGTTTTTTTAAATCCGAAAATCGGACAAGCTTTTTTAAACGGAAAAATTGAAGCGATTTTAGATTATAAAAATTATATTGAAAAATATTCTGAAGCTTCAGAAGAAATTTTTCCTTACATTACTGAAAAGACAGCACATTGTGGATATATACGAAGAGTAGTTAATGGTATAGTTAAATATGCAGTTAATCCTGCTATTCCTCAAGTTAGTAAGATTGCGGGAGATTACTTCGAAGAGTAATTTCGTCTATTTATTTTAGATGAAGATAACTTAATAATTCATAAATTAGCGGAATTGCTCTTATTGTAATAAAACAAATAACTCAAATTAAATAAAAATTTTTGCGATTTTTTTCATTCAGTTATAAATTATTAACTAAAACGAAAATTATGAAAAATCTATTTTTATTGTTTTTAGTAATTAGCTACTCACTTTCTTCCTTTGCTCAATTTAAGGGTTGGGATAAAGTAGTTGGAGCAACTTTATATGCTCCCATTACTAAAAATATTTCTTGGGATTCTAAATCGTGGGGTCAGAGAGTAGACTTGACAAAAAAAAATGTAAAGGTTTCTTTTGGTTATATGCAAAATAAAGCAGGAAATGTACAGGTACCTATACTTGTTGGCGCCGAAAAAAAACTTGGAAAAGTTTTTAAAGTCGGAGTTAACAGCGGTATGACTTTTTTTAACAGAGGGAAAGGTCAGTTTACTTACGTGCCATTTATTAAATATGAAGTAAACAAAAAATGGTGTATTGAGCAATCAGTACTTCGATTAGTAAAAGATGGAAAACATGCAAGCCAAGCAGGTTTAGCTGTTATGTATCATTTATAACAAAAAATGTTTTAACTAATAAAAAAATGAAAAAAATCGCAAAAATTTAATTATTAAATGCAGGTAAAGTAAAGTCAAAACAAGCATCTATTAGAAAGTTTTAAACTATAATAAAGAGTCAATGAGAAATACACTGATAAAAAAATACTGGTATCCGAGTTTAGCTATTCGGATAGGTATTATTGGAGGTATAGTTATTTTGCTCTGGATACTCCTCAGTAAATGTAATAATTCTTCAGCAGGGTTTGTAGAAAAATTAGATAGCCTGAACCGAGCAAACAATTTGCTTGTTTTACAAAATAAAAAAGCTGATTCATTAATTACCAAGCTAAAAGCGGAGGATATAAAACTCGCTGACTTGTTGGAAGATGAAAAGAGAAAGATAAAAGTGATTCACGACGTAGTAATTAAAGAAGTTGAAGTAGTAAAAGCAGCTGATAGCTTAGGAATAGTAAAGTTTTTCAATGAAAGATATCCGGCTGAGGCTAATCTAGTTGACACTTTTATACCTCTTAATAAACCTGTTCTAATAGGAGCTGCTGAAGATTTATTAAAGTATGACGGAGCAGTGAAAGAAATAGTAATTAAAGATAGCATTATAGAATTACAAGGGAGTAGAATTAATTTAAAGGATAACACTATCAGTCTTTTTAAAACTAAAGAATCAAATTTGACAACGATCATTTCAAATAAAGACCTTGCTATAGATGATTTGTCGAGGCAGTATAAATCTCTGCAACGGCAAAATAAGAAATTAAAACTTCAGAATAAATTTCAGAAGATAGGAGCTCTACTTCTAACTGGAGTACTAATATATTTTATCGATAAATAAAACAACCCTTTGCTATGCTATTTACCTAGAGATAGTAAGATACTATATTATGATAAAATTAATAGATTTATTAAAAGAAATGTATCCGCCATATAAATCAAATATGGTATCAAAGGTTAGATATAAAACATCCGATACTTGGACTAATGACCAAGAATTAGCTTTAAAAAAAGGATATTTAGAAGGTAATGATCCTAAAAAAGGAACAGGTAAAAAACCTGAAGGTTCAAGTCGAAGATTGTATACTGATGAAAATCAAAACGACACTGTATCTGTAAAATTTAGAACTAAAGAAGATATCGTGGACACTCTTAATAAAGAGGCTTTCAAATCCAAATCACATAAAAGAAAATCACAAATTATTAATCTTATTCATCAAAGAGTTAGAGCTGCTTACGGTAATGCTAAAGATACTATGATCAAAGCTAGACTAAAACGTGCTTTAGATTATATTGAAAAACGTAGAGAAGCATCAAAAGAAAAGACTAAACGTTTAAATAAAGAAACTTCTGAAATACAACAAAATGAAGATTTGTTAAAAGAAAGATGTTGGAAAGGATATACCCAAAAAGGATTTAAAAAAATTTTTGGAAAAACATATCCTAATTGTGTTAAAAAAACAAAAAAATGATTAAAAGTGTTTTAATAAATGAAGAAGCTTACACTATTTCAGATGAAGAAAAATACTCAGTTGAGGAGGAATTAATATTTGAAATAAGGAAAGAGGAAAGTTATGAATTCGTAAAAGGAATGTGGGGTGATATTTTAGGCCTTCCTGTACGGAAAATTTGGAAAATTTGCTCAAAACAATTTATTTAATTTTGGTAAAATATAATTTACAAAAATGTTTGAAATTTAACTAAAAATCAATATATTACTATTATGAATATCCCTGAAAGATTATACAAGTTTGGAACTACACATTTTTCAGACGTTCTAGAAAGATTTCAGATTGATCAGCACATACAGAATAATTGGAGAGCAACTCCTCTTACTCAGGACTATTCGGTTAGAGTCTTGTGGTCTAAATGGGTTACTCAAAAAGAAGCTAAAGAGGCTGAGAAATGGTTTAAGCAAAACTACCCTAAAACCTTTAAAAGCGAAGTTAATTATAACGGTATTACTGAATGCCGAGATTGGAATCAAAAGCAATCATACGCTTTCTTTAAATCACTCCAAACTAAATTTCCAGTAGCTAACAAGACTCCCAACGCAACTCATAAGATTTATTACGTAATGTTAACAAAAAAATAAATACAAATTATGGCAAACCAGTTTTCGAACTATGCAGTGGTCGTATTTAGCGACCTTAAAACTCTTACAGACGAAGTAAACGCTCTTATCTCTCGCGGATGGCAACCTATAGGCGGATTGATGGTATCGGCTCAAGGTTCCGATACCTATCACTATCAGGCAATGGGTAAATTAAAGTAATTTTCATTCGCAATTTTGACTTTTGTGATCCGGTTAGATATAGCCGGATCTTTTTCGTTTTAAGTTGCTTATTTTAGTTTAACTCTTTATCTTTAGAGTCATGAAAGCTATCCTTGAGTTTGATTTAAATGAAACTAATGATATATCCGCTCACAAGCGAGCAGTCAAAGCATTAGACATGGCTATAGCACTTTGGGATATCGAACAATATCTCAGATCACAGACTAAGTATGCTCCTGATTCAATGCCTCAAGAAGCCTATGATGCTTTAGAGAAAGCAAGAGAGAAGTTTTATGAGATATTAAATGATCATAACATCGGTATTGATGAAATATTAAAATGATATGAAAAAGCTACTTCAAAAACTAAGCCGCTGGTTTGATTTAAACCTATCCTGGTTTGTTATTAATGGACGTAAACAGGGTGAACATGCAAAGCGTCTAAAAGAGAAGTACGGGAAAGGTAATTACATCAACGGTAATACAGAGTATTATAAGAGCTATTACGATCAGATGAGAGAACGAGAAAAATAAAAAATTAAAATAAAAGTTATGAATGCAAAAAATGAGTTCGTTTACATAACGAGAAACAGAGAGGTAGAGTGTGCAACCCTACTTCGGTATGCTGAAAAGAACGAATGGACAGGAGCTGCTGCTGCGAAATCTACTCATATTCTCAAGCAAGACTTTACTCAGGAAGAGTATGATAAGTTCCTAGCGGGTCTAGACTTTGATTATGACTCCGGTCATGGTACTCAAGAGTTATTTGGTATAATTTGGTATAAGGATAGAGCTTGGGCTGAAAGAAGAGAGTATGACGGACTTGAATGGTGGTCAATAAATGAAAGACCTCAAATTCCTGACAATTTAAAAAGTGAGAATGAGATTAGTAAACCTCTTTAATACTATCTATCTACTACCAACATTAGACATCTCCTTTGATAAGTACTTTGAAGGCGGGCTAATCTACGTAGATCTAAATATCAGTTGGTTAAAATGGAGCCTATCAATTAGCATAAAGAGTGAAAAAGAATAAGTTCTATACTCCAAAGCTTTTTAAAGAAAGAGCAATCGATTTTTTAAAGAGTCTTATCTTTTGGAAAGGTAGGAGGAAAGGAATGATTCATACCAGGGATATTAAATGGGAAGACATTAGAGCTGTATTCTTTCCTAAATCCTTCCATGAAAAGTACAGATACCTAGGTTCAGTACCTTGGAATGAAGACGGAGACATATTTAAAGCAATAGAGCCTCTTGTGATCTTTATGGACTATAAAGCTAGACCTTGGTGGTGTCCTAGATTCGTATTACGCTTTCTACATCTGTTTGGTGACGATAACTCTATAGTGAGAGTAAGGAATAGATCCTTGAGCAAACTAAAGAGAAAGATAACAGGTTTGTATATGATATGGGACTATAAGACAAAGTGGTATTGGTATGATCTAAGAATATCGGTAGTAGGTACAGAGCAGATACATAACCTAGCTGATGCAATAGAAAACAAATTTTACAATGAAGGGCGAAGAAAGGACTTAGCAAAGCAGATTAAGAATCTAGATCCAAATACTAGGTTTAATAGCGGCTACACTATAGGTTCGTTAGAAGAAGAACTAAACAGATTAGTACCAGAGCAATAAAATATGATAGTAGTAATAATTGTTACGCTTATAGTAGTTATACCTATAGCCATAATTTGGGCTAATGGAATTGATAATATGAAAAAAAATTATCCTGACTATAAAGGGGAAGATTTTTTAAATTGGGATGATAATAAAATACATTCAGAAGGAGATTTTTAAACTAAATAACATGAAATTAATTAAATGGCTTACAGCTAACCATAAAACATTAAAAATATAAATATAATATGGCACAACAAAAACTATACACAGAAGAACAAGTAAAGTTAATGATTGAAAAAAGCAGAGCCACTGGATTGACTGCTGAATTTCTCACATTAACAACACCAGCAATAGAACTACCAAGTGATGAGGAGATAGATAAAAAGGCTTATAATTGGTGTCAAGTGGAACATGATGAAAATGGTTTTATAAGGGCAGGAGATGATTATGATATCAAAGAGTTACCAAGTTTTATTGGTGGTGCTAAATGGATGAAAGAACAAATACTTAAAAACAAATAACATGGCACAACAAACAGCAGTGGAATGGTTAATAGAACAAGTAAAATCAAAGGAATGGCAAGATATGTTTATATGGAATAAAGAAGAAGTATTTGAACGGGCTAAACAAATGGAAAGGGATCAAATAGTTGAAGCTTTTGATTTCGACGGGTATAGGGAGGGAGAAACTTGGGTAAGCAGCGGAGAACAATACTATAGCGAAACATATAAAAAATAATATGCAGCAAAAAGAAAGCAAAACGAACTGGCATTTTTGGATTAGTTTTTTCAAATCTATTATTAGAATATTAGCGAGTCTATCTCTCATAGGTAATAACTTATTAATAGCAGGATTATTGTTTATATTGGCTGAATTTCTCGGAATAATGGAAGAACTTTAATATTTATTTATATAATGGCATATTCAGACTTAGTACTTGATCATTACACCAATCCTCGTAACGTAGGTACTCTAGATAAATCTAGTCCAAATGTTGGTACAGGATTAGTAGGAGCTCCTGAGTGTGGTGATGTAATGCGTCTACAAATAGAGGTAGATGAAGCTACAGGCATTATTAAAGATGCTAAATTTAAAACATTCGGATGTGGCTCTGCCATTGCTTCATCATCTGTAGCAACTGAATGGTTAAAAGGTAAATCAATAGATAAAGCAATGACTATTGATAATATGGATATAGTTGAAGAATTAAATTTACCACCTGTAAAAATTCACTGTTCTGTATTGGCTGAAGATGCAATTAAAGCAGCAATTAATGATTATCGTGAAAAACAAGGACTTCAAAAATTAAACTATGAAACACATCTGTAATCTAATTAGCAAACTTACTTTTGGAAAAGTATGTTTTGGTTGGTGTAAAAAATAAATTGTGATTAAATCTAAAAGCATTACACTTGTTTGTAAAACTCCCAAATTAGATTTACAAAAAATTCAAATTGGGAATTATGTATCTCAGATACTATCTTCACCAACTTTTGTAAACCAATTTTGGGATTCAATTGAGATGGTAAATCGTAATTATATTACAAATAATCGTAAATGTATTGAACGAGAACTGAATCACTACCCACTTCGTTCTTTTAGATTTATAATAAATAAAAATTAAAATTATGAAAAAATTATTATTATTACTAGGTTTTACCTTAATACTTTTTTCTTGTAAAAAAGAAAACACAAACATAGTTGAACAACAAGAGATTGAACTGTCTCAATTTGCTTCTGAGGGTGATGCCTTTTCAGAGCAATCTTTCAGTCATGTCTTTGATGATGTGATGGGGATGAGTGATGAGGTAGGAGTTATGGGTTCAGGCATTTTTGGAAGAGAATATGGTCTAGACAC
>Ga0194129_10000351_pt1 | contig 91881 bp, 50 predicted proteins | sample TA2KigCa35mmetaG_FD_150862 | JGI IMG/M metagenome (GOLD analysis project Ga0194129, IMG submission 150862) | Freshwater microbial communities from Lake Tanganyika, Tanzania - TA2015038 Kigoma Deep Cast 35m | ecosystem: Environmental > Aquatic > Freshwater > Lake | place: Tanzania: Lake... | reverse complement strand
TCGCACGCGCGCGGCCGACTACGACACGCAGCGCGACCGCATTCTCTCGCGCGCGGTCGAGGCGTTCGCACAGACGGGCTATGCCGCGGCATCCATGGCGATGCTCGCGCAGGCCTGTGGGGTGTCGAAGGCCACGCTTTACCACTACTACCCGAGCAAGCAGGCGCTCCTGTTTGAGGCGCTCGATCGCTACACAAAGCGCCTCCTGTCTATCCTCGCCGCCACGCAACCGCCGGGCGGCCTCGCGCCGCGTGAGGCGCTGCGCGGCACGCTGCGCGCACTGATGGCCGAGTATCGGCACTCGCGCGCCTACCACGCGGTGCTGCTTCATGACCTGCGCTTCCTTGCACCCCAAGAGGCCGAGCAGATCCGCGCCCAGCAGCGCGCGATGGTGTCAGCGCTCACAGAGCTGATCGCGCGCGCCGCGCCAGGCGCTGCAGTGTCGGCTGAACGAAGCGTCATCACCATGGCGCTTCTCGGTATGATCAACTTCACGTTCGCCTGGTTCAAGCCGGACGGAGCGATCAGTCATGAGCGCTTTGCCGATCTTGCAGCCGACCTGTGGCTCGAAGGGCTGCACGGGCTTGCGAACCCATCGACCATTGCCCATGAGGATTCCCATGAACAAAGCGTTCGCATCCAAGGCTGATCTGTCGGCCAAGCAGGTTTCGTTTACCAAGCTGTCCGACAACGCGTATGCCTACACGGCCGAAGGCGATCCGAACTCGGGCGTGATCATCGGCGACCACTCGGTCATGGTGATCGACACCACCGCAACACCGGTCATGGCGCGTGACCTGATCGATCGTATTCGCACCGTCACCGACAAGCCCATCCGGCATGTGGTGCTGTCGCACTATCACGCAGTTCGGGTGCTCGGCGCGTCCGCCTACTTCGCCGAGGGCGCCACCGAAATCATTGCGTCGCGGGGCACCTGGGACCTGATCGTCGAGCGCGGTGAGGCCGACATGAAGTCCGAAATCGAGCGCTTCCCCCGGCTGTTCCAGGCGGTGGAATCGGTGCCCGGCCTCACCTGGCCAACCATGGTGTTCGAGCGCGAGCTCACGCTTTACCTGGGTGGGCTTGAGGTCAAGCTGATGCACATCGGCGCGGGCCACACGCGCGGCGATACGATTGCCTGGATCCCATCGCAGAAAATCTGCTTCTCGGGCGATCTGGTCGAGTACAACGCGGGCGTCTACACCGGTGATGCTCAGCTCGAGGAATGGCCCGACACCCTCGAGCGACTGCGTGCGCTGGGAGCCGAGCAGCTGGTGCCGGGTCGAGGCCCGGTTTTGCAGGGCGTGGCCGCCTGCAACGCAGGAATCGACTACACCAAAAAATGGGTGGGCGATTTGTACGCCACCGCGCGTGCCGGCGTTGCCGCGGGCAAAACCTTGAAGCAGGTGTTTGAGGACACCCGCAAGGTAATGGACCCGGTGTTCGGCAATGTCTTCATCTACGAACACTGCCTGCCGTTTGATGTGTCGCGGGCCTATGACGAGGCAAACGGCATCAAGCACCCGCGAGTGTGGACCGCCGAGCGCGATATCGAGATGTGGCGCTCGCTGCAGGGCTGAGTGTCGCGGCTAGCGCGCAGCCGCCGACAGCGCCTGATCGACATCCCACAAAATGTCGTCAAGGCTCTCAAGCCCGACTGAAATGCGAACCAGTTCGGGCGTGACGCCGGCGGCCACCAGCTGGTCGGCATCGAGCTGGCGGTGGGTGGTGCTGGCGGGGTGGCTTACCAGCGTGCGGGTATCGCCGATGTTCACCAGATGGCTCATCAGCCGCGCCGCTTCGATGAACCGCACCCCCGCGTCCGAACCGCCCCGAATGCCGAAGGCGAGCAGACCTGAGCCACCGCGCATCTGCCGCTGGGCAAGCGCGTGCTGTGGATGCGTCTCGAGCCCGGGGTAGATCACGAAACTCACCCTGGGATCGTCCTGCAGAAACCTTGCAACCGCGAGCGCGTTTTCGCAGTGTCGCTGCATGCGGATTGGCAGCGTTTCGATGCCCTGCAGGATCTGCCAGGCGCTTGCAGGGGCGAGCGCCGCGCCGTAGACCCGCAGGGTTTCCATGCGGGCGCGCATCGTGAAACCAAAGTCGCCAAAGGTTTCGTACCAGCGCACGCCGTGGTAGCCCGCTGAAGGTTCGGTCATGCCGGGAAAGCGCCCGTTGTCCCAGGGGAATTTGCCCGACTCGACCACGACCCCGGCGAGCGTGGTGCCGTGCCCCCCCAGGTACTTGGTGGCGCTGTGCACCACGATGTCGGCGCCAAGCTGAATTGGATTGCAGAGCGCCGGACTGGGCACGGTGTTGTCAACCACCAGCGGCACCCCATGCGCATGCGCAATGTCGGCAAGCGCAGCGAGGTCGGCGATCGCGAGGCTGGGGTTGCCGAGGCTTTCGACAAACATGGCGCGCGTCTGCGGGCGGATGGCGGCAGCGAACGTCTCGGGCCGGGTGACCTCGGCGAAGCTGGTCTCAATTCCGAATTTCTTCAGGTTGACCGACAGCATCGTGACGCTGCCACCATACAACGCGCCGGCCGCTACCACATGGTCACCCGCCTGCAGGATGGTCATTAAAGCCATCGCCTCAGCAGCCATGCCGCTTGCGCTGGCGATGGCAGCGCGCCCGCCTTCCAGCGCAGCCACGCGCTCTTCAAGCACGGACACCGTGGGGTTGGAGAGCCGCGAATAAACGTTGCCAAAGGTTTGAAGGTTGAACAGGCTCGCCGCATGATCGGCCGAATCAAACACAAACGAGGTGCTGGGATGAATCGGCACCGCCCGTGCGCCGGTGACGGCATCCGGAATCTGGCCGGCATGCACACAGAGGGTTTCAAGTCCGAACTTTCGGTCTGCCATGGTCGACTCCGCGCCTGGATGGTTCAGCGAACAGCCAGTCGAGGCCGCCTGGCGCTGATGATGCCGGTGTTGACGCCGACCCAGTTCAGACCACCGAAGATCCGCGCGTGTTCGATCTTCACACAGCGGTCAAACACTGAGGCAAGCCCGGCTTCGCGCGCGATGCGATCCGCGTCGGCGCTTGCCACGCCCAACTGTTGCCACAGCACGCGCGCGCCAACTTTGACCGCCACGTTCGCGATCGGCGGCAGGTCCTGGGCGCGGCGAAACACATCGACGATGTCAATTGGCTGATCGACTGCTTCCAGGGATGGATAGCACTTTTCGCCCAGGATTTCCGAATACTTCGGGTTCACCGGAATAACGCGATAGCCGTGCTCGAGCATGTACTTGGCTGCGAAATAGCTGGGCCTGAACCAGTCGGCCGACAGGCCCACCACTGCGATCGTGCGGGCGCGCGCCAGAATATCCCGGAGGGTTTCAATGTCGTTGCCGTCGGTCATGGAGGTTGCACCGGTGGTCGGAAGCACGCCGCGCGTGGCAGGCAGGGCTGTCAAATGTAGCAGCACTGACTTGCGGTGCGCGCCGTGCGGGTGATAATCAACGGTTCGGGCGTATTCTGCGCCTTGCACCGCTGCTCGAGGAGACTCCCGATGGCCAGCGACCCACACTCAGCGCGCCCCGATCCGGCCAGCGGCCTGTTCGATTTCAAGTCGATGTTTGATGCAATGGAAGTCGCGCGTCGTCATTGGTCCGCCATGCCAATTCCATCGGCCATGACGCCCACGCTTGACCCGGAAGAACTCGACAAGCGGATCGCCGATCTGAAAACCGTCGAGCAGTGGCTGATGCTCAACCTGAACCTGCTTCGCGGTTCAGTGCAGACACTTGAACTGCAGCGGGCAACGCTGTCGTCGCTGCAGAGCTTCGGTGCTGCGGCACGCGCTGCGGCCGAGGCCGCGCAGGAAGCCGCTCACGCGGGTGTCGCGAGCGGCGGCGATTCCGATCCCGGGCACCCGGCGAGCCAGCGCAGGGCGGACTCGGGGCATGCGCCCGATGCCGCCTCCGGCGCGGGCAGCCGCGATCAGCCGCCGCCCGCCTCGAACGACGCGCAAACCGGCGCATGGCCAGGCGCTGTCGATCCGAGCGCCTGGTGGCAGACGCTGCAGACCCAGTTTCAGCAGGTCGCCGAATCCGCCCTTGCCGGCATCACGCCTGCGGCAACCGGGCAAACCGCCCAGCCGGGGCCTGCGAAAGCCAAGAAGGACTCGCGCAACCGGACCTCGGCCAGCAGGTGGCCTGCCGCGTCAAAATCCGCTGGCGATGCGAAGCCGCCCGCCCGGGCGCGGCGGCGCTCCACCAGCCCAGGCCGATGATTCGCTGATGGCTGAATCAACGATGGGCGGATTCGTCTGCGGCCACGCCAGCCATCCCGACTGGCGCATGGCCACCGAGCTCGCGCTGACGCAACTGGGTCGCGAACCCGACGCGCGGCATCCGCCGCTTCTGGGGCTGGTCTACGCCAGCACTGCGTTTGTCACGAACTTTGCCGACATCCAGGAGCTGCTCGAGCGCAGGATGCCCCAGGTTCTCTGGAGTGGCGCCTGTGTGCCCGGTATCTGTGCCGACAGTGCCGAATATCTCGACGAACCGGCGGTTGCGATTTTGGTGGGGCAATTGCCCACCGGAAGCGTGCAGCCCTTTGGCGCTGCCTGGCAGGAGGAACGCGGCGCCGCCGAGCGGCTGGTTGCGCCCGGCTCCAGCCTGTTGCTGCATGCCGACCCCTATGCCGAGGACTTGACCGATCGGATCCGCGGATTGAGTGAAACCGCCGCACCCGGCCTGGTGTTCGGCGGCGTGGTGGAACCGTTTGGTTCTGCCGCGCGGATCAGCGAGGGCAGCCCAGGGCCGCGAGCCGTGTCAGGCGTTTGTTTCGGGCCCGAGGTGTCGCTGTTGTCGCGCGTCACGCACGGCTGTTCACCAATCGGGCGTGAGCATACGGTATCGAGCTGCCGCGGCCAGGCAATCCTTACGCTCAACGATCGGCCCGCGCTCGACGTGATGTTCGAAGACCTGGGCATCAGCGTGCCTGAACGGCACGCGAGAAATCCGCAACAGCTGCTCAAGCTGCTCCGTGAAGCGCCCTCGGCACGTGGCCTGCAGGTGGGTCTGGCGGCGGCCGGCGAGCCGCGAAAAATCGGCTTCGGCGCGCACCGGATCAACGATCTTGTGGGCATTGATCCGGTCAGCCGCGCAATTGCTGTGGCGGGCGGCCCGAATACCGGCGACCGTGCAGTCTTTTGCCGCCGCGACGCGGCAGCCGCCCGTGCCGACCTGATCCGGATCTGCACCGAGCTGCGCGAAGACCTGGAGGCAAGCGGACAGGTCGCTCGCGGTGCGCACTACGTCAGCTGCGTGGCGCGGGGTCAGCGGCTTTTCGGCGCAAGCGGCGCTGAACTGGCGTTGATCCGGCACAACCTGGGCGAGGTGCCGCTCGCCGGATTCTTTGCCCACGGTGAAATCGCCGATGGTCGCCTGCACGGCTACACCGGCGTGCTGACCGTGTTTGTCTGACCCGGCTCAGGCCTTGCGAAACATATTGAGTTGCAGCCGCTCGCGCTCAATCGCTTCGGCCACCGGTTTGGCCTGTGCCACCCCCTGCACATAGGCGTGATAGGCGGGCAGCGACTCAGGGTCGATGCCGGCAATGCTGCCCCACCGAAGCAGCGTGAGCGCATACGCATCCAGCACCGACAGTTTTTCGCCGAGCCAGAAAGAACCCGACCGCGCGGCGAGCATGCCGTTGATACGGGTGAGTAGTTCCAGATAGCGATCGCGACCTAAGCGCTTGACCTCGGCCTGGCAGGCGTCGGTCTCGGCAAACTTGTTTGGCATGAACACATGCGTAAAGGTGGGGTGCGCCGTATTGTTGAACCAGGCAAGCGTGGACAGCGCCTGAGCGCGCGCCCAGTGGTCGGCGGGCAGCAGCCCCACCTGCGGATGGCTGCGATCAAGAAAATCACACATCGAGACAATCTGGGTGAGGACCTTGCCGTCGATGACCAGCGTGGGCACCTGGCCCTCGGGGTTGATCGCCAGATACTCGGGCGTTCGATGCTCGCCGCGATGCAGCTTGATCAGCTTGGCCTCAAAGGTCTGTCCGGTGGCTTCGCGAACCATTTCAAGCCCAACATGCGGCACAAACGAGCAGGCACCAGGCGAGTAATACAGTTCGATCATGGCAGGTCTCCGTTCAAATTTCTGAAGGCGCTCAGGGCAGTGGCTGCGGGGCTCAGTCGCCGTGCAACCCGGCGGCCTCCGCCTGGCGGTCAGCGTGATACGACGACCGCACCAGCGGTCCTACTGCCGCATGCACAAAGCCCATCGTCTGCGCCTGCTCGGCGAACATTGCGAACACATCGGGATGAACGTAGCGACGCACCGGCAGATGGGCATTTGACGGCGCCAGGTACTGGCCAATGGTGAGCATGTCGACCTGGTGTTCGCGCAGATCGCGCATGACCTCGAGAATCTCGTCATCGGTTTCACCCAGGCCCAGCATCAGCCCGGACTTGGTCGGCACACCCGGCACGCGCGCGCGAAATTCCGCCAGCAGCTTGAGGGAGTGGCGGTAATCGGAGCCGGGTCGGGCTTCGCGGTAGAGCCTGGGAACGGTTTCGAGGTTGTGGTTCATGACATCGGGCGGGGCTGCCTCGAGAATGTCGAGCGCACGATCGAGTCGGCCGCGAAAATCGGGCACCAGCACTTCGATGCGCGTGCGCGGCGACGCCTCGCGCACGCGTTGAATGCATTCAACGAAGTGCGCAGCGCCACCATCGCGAAGATCATCGCGGTCAACGCTGGTGATCACCACGTATTCAAGACCCAGCGCTGCGATGGTGCGCGCCAGATTGGCGGGCTCATCGGCATCAAGCGGGTCGGGTCGGCCGTGACCCACATCGCAGAACGGGCAGCGCCGTGTGCATTTGTCACCCATGATCATGAACGTGGCCGTGCCCTTGCCAAAGCACTCGCCGATATTGGGGCAGCTGGCCTCTTCGCATACCGTGTGCAGGCGGTGCTCGCGAAGAATGCGCTTGATGTCGTGGAAACGGCTGCCGGGGCTTGCCGCGCGAACGCGAATCCAGTCGGGTTTGCGCAGTACCTCACCCGCGGGCACCACCTTGATCGGGATGCGGGAGGTTTTGGCTGCGGCCTTTTGCTTGGCGCTCGGGTCATAGACCTCGGGCGTCGAATCGGGCAGGTTGGTCGGGCTCATGATGACGACAGTCTAGCGGAGTTGATCGCGCGTCAGATGCGCCACCAGGCGCTCGCCCAGCTGTTCGGCAACGCGATCGGTTTCAGCGGCGACGCCCAGCGCGGCGAGATCCACCGTGCGCAGGCCCGGATGACCACAGGGATGAATTCGGCCAAACGGCTCAAGATCCATGTTCACATTGAGGGCAAGCCCATGCAGGCTGCATCCGCGGACGATTCGCACACCCAGCGCCGCGATCTTGGCCCAGCCAGCAAATGCGCCCGAGCCGCCTGCCATCGGTACGAACACGCCTGGCGCACCCGCAATCCGGCGGGCATCGATCGCCCACACCGACAGCGTCTGGATGATGGCCTGTTCATAGCGATACACCAGCTCTTTCACGCCAATGCCAAGTCGACGAAGCTCGATCAACGGATAGGCGATCACCTGCCCCGGTCCGTGATAGGTGACCTGACCGCCGCGCTCGGTCTGAACCACATCGATATGTCCCGGCGCCAGCAGATGCTCGGTGCGCGCAGCCAGCCCCATCGTGAATACCGGGGCGTGTTCGACCAGCCAGATCTCATCCGGCGTATCGGGCCCGCGGGTGCGGGTGAATTCGCGCATCGCTTCGAGCGTGACCGCGTACTGTACGCGCGTGAAAGGTCGCAGCAGCGGTACGATGGCAGCCCTCTAAAGCACGATGCGAACCATCGGATGGGCCGACAGTTCACCATACAGCGTCTGCAGCTGTTCGCGCGAGTGCGCGCGAACCATCAGGGTGATGCTCAACCAGGCACCCCGTGATGAAGCGCGCAGCTCAATGGTGGCGGGGTCGAACCCGGGCACGCGCGCGCTCACCAGTGCGGCAATCGTCTGCGCAAAATCATCCGAGCGCCGCCCCATGACCTTGATCGGAAAATCGACCGGAAACTCGAGCAGCTGCCCGATCCGGGCCCAGACGTCGGACTCGCTCATTGCGTCTGCGCCAGACTGGCCGCACCCAAGGCCGCTTTCATGCCTCGCGGGTGGCGGCCTGATAGGCCTCAATCAGCCGCTGGTAAACCGGGCCAGGACGGCCACTGCCGACCGGCGCACCATCGAGCCGCGTGATCGGAAGAATTTCGCGCGTGGCCGAGGTGAGCATGAGCTCATCGGCCGCCAGCACTTCTTCGCGCGGAATACGGCGAAGCTCATAGTCAAGCCCACAGCGCTCGCAGAGCTCGCCGAGCAGCCCAACGCGGATGCCCTCAAGCACCAGGTGGTTCACCGGCGCGCCCAGCACCCTGCCACCCCGTACCACCCAGATATTGCTGGAGGAGCCTTCGGTGAGCATGCCGTCTCGGAACATCAGGCACTCGGCCGCACCCGCCTCAACTGCGCTCTGCTTGGCAAGCACATTGCCCAGCAACGACACCGACTTGATGTCGCAGTGGAGCCACCGTTCATCGGGCGCGGTGATCGCGCTGACGCCCTGCTCGCGCTGCGCGGCCGGCGGGATGGTGAACTCGCTTGACATGGCGAATACCGTGGGCGTGATGCCCTTGGGAAACGCATGGTCGCGACGCGCCACCCCCCGGGTGACTTGTAGGTAGACAAACTGATTGGGCCAGGTGTGACGGTCAACCAGATCACCGATCAACCCTCGCCAGCCAGCCTCGTCAAAGGGGTTGTCGATTCCGATGGCAGCCAGGCTGCGAGCTAGCCGTTGCAGATGCTGCGTCAGGCGAAACGGCCGCCCCGCGTAGACCGGCACCACTTCATAGACGCCATCGCCGAAGATGAAACCGCGGTCAAGCACCGGAATACGGGCTTCGGCCAGCGGCACGAATGCTCCGTTCAGATAGACGATCGCCTCATTCATTACCGCGCCTCGCTTTTGCTTGGTATTCGATCGGGGTTACTTGGTGAATCGAAGCCGCAGACCGTCCCAGAGCCGGCCGATCCAGCCCGCCTGATCCACCGCGGCCTGCGCGAGTACGGCCCGCTCGGCCAGCACCTGATCGCCCAGCTTAACCCGCAGCGTGCCGATACGCTGGCCCTGGGTGATCGGCGCCAGCAGGGGTTCCACCCGCTCGACTTCACCCTTGATTTTTTCGGTCTGGCCGCGCGGCACGGTGACGAATATATCCCGATCAACCGCACCTGCCACCAGCACGTCCTTACCTTTCCAGACCGGATAGCTGCCCAGTTCCTGCCCTTTTGAATATGCGCGCACCGTGTCGAAATTCTGGAAGCCGTAGTTGAGCAGGCGTTGCGATTCGGTGATGCGAACCGATTCGGTGGCCGCGCCCATGACCACGGCGATCAGACGCCTGGAAAAGCCCGCGCCGGGTTGCTCGCGACGGGCTGAGGAAATCAGGCAGTAGCCGGCCGCTTCGGTGTAGCCGGTTTTCATGCCATCGACGCTCGGGTCAACGAACAGCAGTCGGTTGCGATTGGGCTGGCGGATTTTGTTGAAGGTGAACTCGCGCTCCGAGTAGAGCTTGTAAAAATCAGGGTGATCGGAGATCAGCCGAGTTGCCAGAATGGCGAGATCACGTGGGGTGGAGTAGTGCTCGGCATTGGGCAGGCCGGTTGAGTTTCTGAATTGGGTGTTGCGCATGCCCAGCCGCTCGGCTTCGCGGTTCATGAGTTGCGCAAACGGCTCTTCGCCGCCGGCCAGCGCCTCGGCAAGCACCATCGAGGCGTCGTTACCCGATTGAATGATCATGCCGCGCAACAGCTCTTCAACGGTGGGCGGCGACGCGGGTTCGACGAACATTCGTGACCCGATTGCCTTGTAGGCACGCTGCGAGACCATTGGGCGCGCATCCATTGCCAGCCGTTTTTCCTTGATTGCGTTGAACGCCAGGTAGGCGGTCATGAGCTTGGTGAGCGAGGCGGGGTCGGATTTGCGATCGGGCTCGTGCGAGGCAATCACATGACCGCTGGTGACATCGGACAGCAGCCAGGACCGCGCTGTCATGGTGGGTGGTGCAACCTGGGCAATCGCCGAGGCCACGCCAACCAGACCGACGAGCAGGCCAACAGACAAACGGGCGAGCAGGCGGCGCATCGTGGTTTCTCCGGGGAACAACACAAACGGCTTTCAGTCGGAAGCAGAATCGGCCGGCTCAAGCCCAGGCACCGACGCAAGCAGCGGTGCGGCGAGCAGGTGCGCGACCACCAGCCGCTTAAGCTGGGTGAGCCGACGATGGAAGAAGTGATCGGCGCCAGGCAACACGACCACCGGCAGGTTTTGCGGCCGGGCCCAATTGAGCACAGCGGCAAGCGGTACGACGTCATCAACCTCGCCGTGAATGACGAGGGTGGTCGCGGGCACCTCTTCGACTGCGAATCGCTGCGCAGCCACACCAACCAGCATGACCGGGACCGCGGCCCGCTGCGCGGCCGGCAACCGCGCGACGACCCGCGACAGCACAAAGCTGCCGAATGAAAACCCTGCCAGTGCAAGCCTTGCACGCGCTGCGGCCGGGATGGTTGGATCGGCTTGGGCCGCTGCGAGAACCGCCATCAGGTCGTCGGTTTCGCCCTGGCCATGGTCATGTTCGCCGGCCGTGGCGCCCACGCCTCGAAAGTTGGGCCGCCAGACCGCATACCCTGTTGCGAGCATCGCGCGGGCAAGCGTCTGAACAACCTTGTTGTCGCGCGTGCCGCCATAGAGGGGATGCGGATGCGCCACCAGGCTGATGCCTTGGATAGGCACCGACGGCAGGTCGACGGCAACATCGATGGGCCCAGCCGGGCCCGGGATCTGCAGCGTACGAGTTGACGCGTTCATTCGATCTTCAGGCGCTCCACCGGCTGGCCGTCGCGCAGATGCGACTCAACGATTTCGTCGATGTCCTGCTCGTCGACGAACGTGTACCAGACCGCATCGGGATACACCACGGCCACGGGGCCGAGCTCGCAACGGTCGAGACAGCCCGCCTTGTTGACGCGCACCTTGCCCGGCCCGGATAGCGACAGGGCCTTGACGCGTGACTTGGCGTAGGCCTGCAGGCGCTCTGCGTTATTGGCCGCACAGCAGGCCCGCCCATCGTCGCGGCGGTTGGTGCAGAAGAAGATGTGCCGCTCGTAAAAACTGTTCGTTGTCATCAGGTCATTATAGTCGTCAGGGTCGAGCTCGTATCATCGCGTGAAACCGGCGATCTTCACCAATGACCTCACCCGATACCGACCTGATTCGTGCACTGCTGGGCAAGACCGGCCCAAGCTTTGAGCTGCTCGCGGAGGTCGACTCCACCAACCGCTGGCTGCTTGATGCACCGCTCGCCGAGGTGCCCACCCCGCCCCGGGCGGTGCTCGCCGATCGTCAGCATGCCGGTCGCGGACGACGGGGACGGAGCTGGCTCGCCGAGCCTGGCCGCAGCATCGCGTTATCGGTGGCGTTCGAGCGGGCGGGTCATCTGCCGCCCGCGTCGGGGCTGTCGCTGGCGGTTGGCTGCGCGCTTGCCAATGCCCTGGCCGAACACTGTGACGGACTGTCGCTCAAGTGGCCCAATGATCTGCTGAGGCACGGGCGCAAGTGTGGCGGCATCCTGATCGAATCTCGTGCCGGACGGGCGGCAGGCGAGCGGCCGATCCTGCGCGTCGTGGTGGGGGTTGGTCTCAACCTCTTTGCGCCAGAGGATCCACAGACCCTGATCACTCAGCCGACCGCCGGCCTCTTCGATCGCGACCCAACGCTTTCGATTGAAGCGCTGATCGCGGGGGTCGCACAGGCAGTGGCCGCCGCCTGGTTCGAGCACGAGCGAGCAGGGCTGGAACCGTTTCTCGACATCTGGCGCCGGTTTGACGCCTGGCAGGGGCGGCAGGTGGAACTGCGCGACGGCGATCAGGTGCTTGATTGGGGCGAGGCGCTTGGCATCGATCAGCAGGGTGCGTTGCGACTGCGTACCCCGGCCGGCGAACGCCGGATCCTCGCGGGCGATCTGTCGCTGCGCTCTGCTTCGGAGAGGCGCGGATGAGCCGCCATGTGTTCACCTATGGCTCGCTGATGTTTCCCGAAGTCTGGGCGCAACTTGTGGCGCGGCCGCGAGCCAGCGTCGCGGCCTGCCTCGCCGATCATGTGCGCGAGGGCGTACGCGGCCAGCGCTATCCCGGCATTCGCCGCGAGCCGGGGGCACAGACCCTGGGCCGGCTGTATCTGGACATCGACGAAAAGGACCTGGCGAAACTCGACCGGTTTGAGGGCGAGGAGTACCTGCGCGAATCGGTGGTGGTGACGATTGCAACCGAGGACGGCAGGCGGCTTGATCTGCCTGCCGAGGTGTACCGCTATGCCGATGCCGCCGGGCTGGATGGCGAGCCCTGGGATGCGGCCCGATTTGCGCGCGAATCGGCCGCCAGCTTTTATCGTGAGCACGCGCCCGTGCGCTGACCAGCGCCTATGCCGCCTGCGACTGCCCCGACATCGCCATGGCACCGCCCGCGACCCGCTGGGCGAGTTCGCGCCGGTAACGGTTCAGTTCCTGCACCGTGTCGAAACTGCGCCCAAACAGCAGCGACAGGTTGTGCAGGATGCGATCAATGACCCGCTGCTCCCAGTCGGAGTCAAAGCGGATCTGATCGTCAAGCCAACGTTCAAGCCAGCCAGGCTCGGGCATGCGACTCTGGACGGTGTCGTTGGGGAAAAACGCCCGGTTCACGTGAAGGTTGGTCGGGTGAAGCGCGCGGCTACTGCGTCGCGCGCTGGTCATGAGGACGCCGATGCGTGAAAAGGCCGCCCGGGCTACATCGCCCGCCTCGGCAATCGCCTTTTTCATGTAACGCAGATAGGCGCCGCCGTGCCGCGCCTCGTCGCGTGAAATGGTGTCGTAAATGGACTGGATGACCGGTTCGGTGTGCCACTGCGCGGCCCGCCGGTACCAGTGATTGAGCCGGATTTCGCCGCAGAAATGCAGCATGAGTGTTTCGAGCGGCGGTGCCGGCTCGAACTCGAACCGCACCGCGTGGAGTTCCTGCTCGGTGGGAACCATATCGGGGCGGAAGCGCTTGAGGTATTCGATCAAGACCAGCGCGTGCTTCTGCTCCTCGTAGAACCAGACGGACATGAATGCGGAGAAATCGCTGTCGTGACGGTTATCGCGCAGGAACATTTCGGTGGCAGGCAATGCCGCCCACTCGGTGATCGCGTTCATCTTGATGGTGAACGCCTGCTCGTCGGTGAGCAGCGCCGGATCGAACGTGTTCCAGGGGATGTCGCGCGCCATGTTCCAGCGCACCGCCTCGAGGGAGGCGAACAGTTCGGGATACAGCATCATGGGTTGCCGTCAGATGGAATGGACGCAGTGTATCAATCTGTCGTGACAGTCGCAGCCCCCGGTTCAGTGAGCGAGCCGGCGCTTCAGCCAGCGGGCCAATGAGCCGATCACGGGCAGCTTTTCGTACAGTTCTTCGGCTGCGTCCCAGTAATCGCGATGCAGCGTCACCCGGCCCTCATCATCAAACTCAAGCCAGGTCGCGCCGCGGATCTGCTGCGCGCGGCCCTGCTGAAGGCGGCGATTGCGAAAATCGAACTCCCAGATCAGGCACGCGCGCCGGGTATCGCCAACCGCTTCGAGCACGCGAAAGCGCGGTTCGTCGAGCTCATCAAACATGGTCTGGAAGATTGCTGCGATCGGCTCGGTGCCAACCACTTCGTTGAAGGGGTCCTTGAATCGGGCCTGCGGGGCGTAGATCTGGTCGAGCCGCGCCAGAGACTCGCGGGTGAGCGTCTGATAAAACTCGACCACCTGCGCAATCGGCGCGGTCGGCGAAGCGATGGCGTCCATTGCGTCAACCGCCGGTCACCGCGCGCACGGCGCGAAAGTACGCCCGCTCCGGCAGCAGCCTGAGCATCTTCATCCAACGGGTGAAGCCGCGCGGAAAATGCATCTCGAAACCGCCCGAGGCAAAGCCCTTCACGATTTCTCGCGCGGCCGCCTCAGCGGTAATCAGGCCAGGCATCTCGAAGGTATTCTGCGCGGTCAGCGGCGTGGCCACAAAGCCCGGGTTGATCAGCCAGCAGCCGATACCGCGCGGATGCAGATCGATATGAAGCGACTCGGCAAGATTGATCAGCGCCGCTTTGCCAGGGCCGTAGGCAAGCGCCTTGGGCAGTCCACGATATCCGGCCACGCTTGCGACCAGTGCCAGACCGCCCGCGCCCTGCCGCTCGAAAAGTGGCAGAAGCGCAGCGAGCCCGTTATAGACCGACAGCAGATTGATCTCGACCAGGCGTCGAGTATCGGCCAGATCGAAGCTTTCCGCGCGCATCGGCCGGTAATCACCGGCCAGCCAGATCACCAGATCGATCGCGCCCCACTGCTCACCCAGGGATTGACACGCCTGTGCGAACGCCTGGGCATCGGTGACATCGGTTGGCAGCACGATCGAATCCGCATCAAGGCGTGCGGCGAGCGCGTTGAGCGCATCCGCGCGCCGCGCCGACAGCGCGAGCCTCGCCCCCCGCTTCGACAGATCGAGCGCCAGCGCCTCGCCGATGCCGCTCGAGGCGCCGACCAGCCAGACCCGACGCTGCCGCCAGTCAACGATCCTGGGGTTCAGTGCCCCCTGACGATCGGACGCGCGAGGCGGCGTGGTGGCGCCAGAGAGGGTTGCGCCGGGTTCGAACTGCGTCATGAGGGGGTGCTCAGCGTTTGGTGAAAGACAGCGTGACCTCACCGAGCCGGATGCCGAACTTGCTCATCACCGCACGGTTCAGCATCACCTGATCGTCGATCAGGAACATCCAGTCGTCAAAATCAACATGCCAGGTGCGACCGTCAATCGGTAGCGCGAGCGTGTAGCGCCAGTTGAAGGAATTTCCAGCCACGGACCCTACGGCCTCACCCACCACGTCGGAGGCCGTGCCAATAAAGCGGTCGGGCGCGACTTTGCGCAACGCCCAGACCCGGCGCTCGCGCGTACCGTCTGCGTAGAGAAAGTCTTCTTCGAGTGTGCCGGTGTCGCCTTCCCAGCGGCAGTTCATCTCGACCGTAAAGCGCTTGACCACATTGCCGAAGCGATCCTGAAACATGCCCCAGGCATCCAGTCTGCCGTTGAAATAGCGCGTGGGATCAAGTACGGGTCGCTCGGCCGCGTACTGCGCGGGCATTGGCGCGCTGCAGCCTGACAGCAGCACGCTGAGCGCTACCAGGGCCGCGGTGGCGAACGCGGTGGCCATGCGGCCACCCCGGGTCAGCAGTCGGCGCGCAAAGCCTGCCTGATGCGGGCTCACAGAACAAAGGGGGTTGGCAATCATGCATTCACCGTCGAGCGTTGAAGATCGGTATCGGATTCAGGGCTGGGCAGGCGCCACAAGAGCCAGGCAGCGATGAGTTTGATCAGACAGGGCAGCGCCGCGTAGGCAAACGACAACGCAAACGTGTTGCTGTCCGGCGTGCCGGGTTGGTAACCCAGCAGGCCAATCAGCGGCAAACCGAGTCCGGCAGCCAGCGCAAGATTGAGCTTGGTGGCAAGCGACCAGACCCCGAAGTAAGCGCCTTCGCGCTCACCCCGGCCACCTGATGCGGCAATCGCCGCAGCCAGCAGCGCGGGCGGCATCGCCAGATCCGCACCCAGCGCCAGCCCCGTCACCGCACAGATAACGCCAAAAGCAAGGTAATCGCCTTGGCCCAACGCAAACGCCCCCGCAAACGCGAGCACCGCGGCCATCATGCCGATCAGCCAGGCATGCTGTGCGCCAATTCGCACCCCGATCCGGATCCAGAGCGGCATCCCAATGGCCGCTGCGGCGAAGTAGATCAGCAGGAATAGCGGCGCTCGTGCGCCATCGCCCAGGACATCGGCCACGAAGAACAGCACCAGCGTGGCGGGCAGCGCGCTCGCCGTACCGTTCATCATGAAGACTGCGAGCAGCCGCGTGAAGATCCGGTTCCGGCGCAGCTCGCGCCAGGGCCAGGCGCGTCGAGGTGGGGCGCTCTGCGCCGACGGCAACGTGTCGCCCGACGCTGACTGCTCGCTCGCAGCGGCAACGGGCAACGGCGCCCGCGAGAGCAGTGCCGCAGCAATCGCGAGCACTGCAACAAACAGCCCAGCAAGCGCGGTTGCGTGCTGCGGTTCAAGAAGGGCCGCAGACGCAAGGACGCCAGCCAGCCCACACGCCTCGCGGATGCCGGTGATTCGAACCCGTGTGGCCGGATTCGCGCTCAGTTCGGCACCCCAGGCCTGGTGCGCAATAGTGACCGTTGACCATGCGAGATAGGTCAGTACCGACCCTGCTGCGAGCCACGCCGCAAGCCCGCTCGGGGACCCTCCTGGCGGGTGAAGCATGGCGCTGAAACCCACAGCAAGGGGAATGCAGGCCACAAGAATCCAGCGCCGATAGCTGGCTGCGCCGCGGCTGCGGTCAATGGCAGCGCCGATCAACGGATCCGCGATCGCGTCAACCAGTCGCGCTGCAAACAGCACCAGCCCCACCACGGCAATCGCAAGCCCCGCTTCGCGGCTGTAGAACGCGGGCAGCAACACAAAGAGCGGCAGCTCGAGCAGTGCGAGCGGTGCGCGCAAAAATCCGTAGGCAACCAGCGACCGGTTCGAGGGCTCAGCCTGATCAGAGTGGCGAGCCCCGACCTCGTCCGGCGTCGTCAGCGGTGAGCCTGTCATGGCGGCTCAGCGTGACGCGGGTTCGGTCGTTGTCGCCGCCGCGCGCGACGGGCCGGGCGCGAGTCCTCGCAGTAGCGCTTCGCGTAACGCCGGCTCGCTGGTCCGGGCATCGAGCCAGATCCCGAAGAAGGCGCGACCAAACATCGGATCATCGATGTCGCCCAGGGGCTTGCCGTTCAGAAAGAAGCGCGTCGGACCGTCCACGCGGTACAGGCCCTTGATGCGGTCACCGGCTCGCACATCAGGAAAGATCGCTCGCATCCGCTCAAGCCAGCGCGCGCGTTGCGCAGGGCTGCCGCGATCGGGATGGCGGGCGATTTCCTGATCACTGCGTTCAGCGATACGCACGCCCGACAGATCGATTGCGTAGACAAGCTCGAGCGCGAAGTCGCGATCAAGCGGCGGCGGGGCCGCTGCGGCGCGCTCAGCCGAGGTCGCACCGCCTGCGCCCGGCACCCACAGCACGGCTTCGTAGACACGCATGCCCAGAAATCGCAGCGTGCCGCGACCTGCCTCGCGCGGCTCACCCAGGTGCGCCCGAATCGGGTCAGCAGGCGCAGCCGCCATTGCGGCAGGTGATAGGCCCGAGCACTGCAGAACCACACACCAGGCAGCCAACCATCCCAGCGTTCGGACGACTGCGGGGCCTGGCAGGGGACGACGGTTGACCAGCATGGCTGCCTAGCGTTTTTGCAACGTGAACTGAACCACGTCGGTATTGCCGTGGCTGAACGCGGCTTCGCAGTAGGCGAGATAGAACTCCCAGGTGCGGATGAAGCGGTCATCAAAGCCCATGGCGCGCACGTCATCGAGCACCGACATGAACCGTTCGCGCCAGAGCTTGAGCGTCAGCGCGTAATCGGGACCGAAGACATGCTCGGCGCAGACCTCCAGGCCCGCCTTGCGCGCAAGCGCGGCGAACCCGGATCGGGTGGGCAGCATGCCGCCCGGAAACACGTACTGCTGAATGAAGTCGGTGCCTTGCCGGTAACGCTCAAAGAGCGTGTCGTCGATGGTGATGGTTTGAATTGCGGCACGACCGCCTGGCTTCAAGCAGCGCGCGACGCTCTCAAACCAGGTAGGCCAGTAGCGCTCGCCCACTGCCTCAAACATTTCCACCGACGCAATGCCGTCGTAGAGGCCCGTCTCATCCCGATAGTCACGCAGCACAAAATGCGCCTGACCCCGTGCGGTGAGCGAAAGCCTATCGCGCGCGTAGGCCAGTTGCTCGGTGGACAGCGTCAGGCCCGTGACGTGCAGACCGCGGGCAGCAGCAGCTTCGGCAAACCCTCCCCAGCCGCAACCGATCTCGAGAACCGATGCGCCAGAGGGCAATGCGAGTTGATCGAGCAGGCGGCGGTTTTTTGCATGCTGCGCCGCCTCGAGTGAACGCGCTGAGTCGCCCTCGAACAGCGCGCTCGAATAGGTCATGCCCGGATCGAGCCAGAGCCGATAGAAAGCGTTGCCCAGATCGTAGTGCGCATGAATGTTGCGCCGCGAACCCGAACGGGTATTTGCTCGAAAAAGATGGCGCAGACGATTGAACAGCTGGCCCCACCAGGTGCCGTAAATCGCAGCGTCCAGCTCTCGTCGGTTGATGACCAGCAGCGACAGGAGCTTGGCGAGCGAGTCGGTGGTCCAACGTCCGTCGATCCAGCCCTCGGCGAAGCCCACATCGCCGCGGGACATGGCGTCGTCAAAGACCCGCCAGTCTCGAATGCTGATGGATGCCGACGGTTCGCCGCGGCCGAAGTTGCGACGGCTGCCGTCAGGCAGGTCAAGACAGAGTGAGCCGCTCGACAAGCGCTCAAGCAGGCGGACGATGATCGCGGCTGAACGTGGCAGCGCAGGCGCAGGGGTCCGCACGTCGTTGGATGAAGACGAGTGCGTGGTGGCGGTGATGGTCATGGGGAACCCCGGGTGAGAATGGTGTCAGGCGCCTCGGGCTTGCGATGAAACGGCACCCGCGCCAGCCACAGACGAAGCGCGTGCCAGTGGATGCGTGCAATCACGGCGGCGCTAAACAGTGGAAAGCCCAGCAGGGCGCGCAACCGCTGGGCGAGCCCCGCAGGTTCGAAGGCGCCGCTCAGACTGGTGAGGAGCAGCGGGCCGTTGGCGTCGTCATAGTCAATTCGCGCGACGGCCCGGTCTGCGCGAGTGATGAATCGGAACCGGTAACCGCCCTGCACGGCGCAAAACGGCGAGACATGAAAGGACTTGTTCGCACGCAGTTCCGCCCCGGCCTTGAGCGGCTCACCCTGGGGGTCAGCCAGCAGATAGACATGCCGCTCGCCGAACGTGTTGTGCACCTCTGCGATCACCGCAACCAGCGCGCCATCGGCACGGTGGCAATACCAGAAGCTGACCGGCTTGAACGCGTAGCCAAGCACGCGCGCAAAGGCGTGGAGCCAGATCTCACCGTCAGCGTGCAATCCAGCCGATGCAAGCAAGTCGTTGATCCAGGGGCGAATCGCGCCGCCGTCGCCATGGTCTTTCGCCTGTAGCGACAGGAGCGATCTGCGGTTGATGCCAAACAGCCAGTCGCCTGAGCGCGTCTCGAGTGCGGTGAGCGGCGCCCGAACAAACCACGCCTGGTACTTGAACGCGTGCTCGCGCGGATGCAGCCGGCGATGCCGGACCTCGCCGAATGCAAAATAAATCTGATCGCCGGGTCTGGCCATGTTGTCAGGGCGCGTTAAGCCGCTTGCGGCAATGTCGCGGCCCGCCGGCCCAGCGCCTGCGCCACTTCAAGCCCTGACCGAAGACCATCTTCATGAAACCCATAGCCCGTCCAGGCGCCCGCGAACCAGGTGTGATGACGGCCCTGAATCGCCTTGAGCTTTCGCTGCGCCCGGCCCGCGGCCAGATCAAAGATGGGATGCGCGTAGTCGAATTCCTGGATGAGCGTTGACGGACGAGGCGCTCGCAGCGGGTTCAGGCTGACAAACACCGGCGTTCGAAACGGCAGCGGCTGCAGGCGATTGAGCCAATAGGTGACCGAGACCGATGGGGCGCCCGCGCGGCCATCGCTCAGGTAGTTCCAAGCAGCCCAGGCGCGACGCCGCGCCGGCATCAGGCCGGCATCGGTGTGAAGCAACGCGCGGTTGGGCTGGTAACGAATGGCGCCCAACACCGCGCGTTCGTCATCGCTGGCATCGGCCAGCAGGAGAAGCGCCTGATCGCTGTGACAGGCCAGCACAACCTGATCAAAGTGCTCTGTTGCAGTCGATGAGTGCACGGTGACGGGACTGCCCGAGCCGCCGGTGCGTCGCACGATCGACCGCACTGGCTCGGCGAGCCTGACGTCGTTCAAACCCGCGAGAATGCGCGACACGTATTCACGCGAGCCACCCGGCACCGTCATCCAACGCGGCCGCCCTTCGATCTGCAGAAGCCCGTGGTTATGAAAAAACCGTACGAAGCTTCCGACCGGGAATTGGGTCATGGTGGCTGTGGAACATGACCAGATCGCCGCCGCCATGGGCAGCAGGTAACCATCCCGAAATTCGTCGCTGTAGCGCTCACGCGCAAGAAAGCGCTCGAGCGGCTCATCGAGGCGGGCCTGCACATCATCCATCGTCGCAAGCGCAGTCGCTTCGCGGTTGAATCGCAGAATGTCACGCAGCATTCGCCAGAAGCCTGGACGAAACAGATTTGACGGCTGTGCGAACAGCGCGGGAATGTTGGATCCACACCACTCGAACTGATGCGGGCCGATCGAGGCCGCAAACGACATATCGGTGGGCGCCGCAGGCACGCCCAGTTCCTTGAAAAGCGCAATCAGGTGCGGATAGGTGCGCTCGTTGTAGACCAGGAAACCGGTGTCAACCGGCGCCCGGATGCCATCCAGCTGCACGTCGACCGTGTGTGCGTGGCCGCCCGCGCGCGCATCGCTTTCATAGAGCACGACCTCGTGGTGCGCCTGCAAACGCAAAGCCGCCGCCAAACCGGAAACACCGGAACCGATCACCGCAATGCGCATCCTGAAACGCCCTTCGGCAGGCCGACTGCCCGCGGTCGACTCGCCCGTTCGAAAAGTTGGAGAGGGATTTTTATGACTCTTCAGTCATGATATGACCAAACGGTGTCTAGTACAGAATTCGCCGATTGCGTTTCATGGGATTTCCCCATGTGCTAGGCAGGGTCAGCCGACAGGCGTAAGATACCTGTCACACCGCGAGGATGAGGCAAGTTGTCTAAGACAAAGTCACATCCGGCGAGGTTTCACCCACTGAAAACCGGTCGAAGAACCGGACAGGCACGCAAGGCTGGCCACCATGAATGACCGTTCAGTTACATCGGGCATTGCACTCAGCATTGCTGCGGTCGAACGCGATACGGGTCTCGCGAAGGATACATTGCGCGTTTGGGAGCGGCGCTACGGGTTTCCAAGCCCTGGCAGAGATTCCTTCGGCGAGCGCAGTTACCCGATCGAGCAGGTTGACAAGCTGCGTGTAATCCGCAGGCTGATGGACATTGGGCATCGCCCAGGGCGCATCATTTCGCTGTCGCTCGAAGATCTTCATGCGCTTGCCGCGCAATCGGCCGAAGCGCCACGGACAGCGAGTGACCTGCGCAGCGACCGCGATGACCTGCAACGCTTCATTGAACTGACCAAGGCCCACGACGTCGATGGTCTGAGGCGTTCGCTGTCGCAGGCAGCGGTGCGCATGGGCGTGGACCGGTTTGTGGTCGAGGTTGCTGCGCCGTTGAATCGCATGGTTGGCGAAGCCTGGGCCCGCGGCTACTTCGAGGTGTTTGAAGAGCATCTGTACACAGAGTCCATGCAGATCGTGCTGCGCAATGCGATCAGCACAATCCCGCACACCGGAAACCGTCCCCGCGTCCTGCTCACCACCTTCCCCAATGAAAGCCACGGTCTTGGACTGCTGATGGTTGAGTCGATTCTGACGCTTGAAGGCTGCGGTTGCCTGTCGCTGGGGGTTCAGACACCGGTATGGGACATTGTGCTGGCCGCCACGGCGCACAATGCGGACATCGTTGCGCTGTCGTTTACCGCTTCGCTCGGATCCAACGCGGTCGCCGATGGGCTGGCCGAGTTGCGTGCCAAGCTGCCTCGCGCCACCGAACTGTGGGCGGGTGGACAGAGTCCGGCGCTTGCTCGCCGATCCCCGCCCGGCATTCAGGTGTTTCGCGAACTGACCGAGATTACGCCAGCGGTTGCCCGCTGGCGCGGTAAGCGCGTCTGAGGCAGCGCCTACGGCCGTGGGCGCCTGAGACGCCGAGCCTCAGCCGGCCCCTGCCTGGAGTGCGGTAAGACGGTTGAATGCGGCCCGATACTCCCGCGTCAGCCGCTCAACCAGTTCCCCTGCGCCAACCACGGCCTTGACCGCGCCGATTCCCTGACCGCTTCCCCAGATGTCTTTCCAGGCCTTGGCCGGCCGGTCGGAGGAGAAGTTCATGCTGGTGGGATCGCTTTGCGGCAGATTGTCGGGATCGAGCCCTGCGGCCACCACCGAGGCGCGCAGGTAGTTGCCATGCACGCCGGTGAACAGGTTGGTATAGAGGATATCTTCAGCGCTACCGGCAACAATTGCCTGCTTGTAAGCCTCTGCGGCGCGCGCCTCGTGCGTGGCGATAAAAGCCGAGCCCACATAGGCGAGGTCGGCACCCATTGCCTGGGCAGCCAGCACCGCAGCACCATTGGCGATGGCACCCGACAGGAGCAGCGGCCCATCAAACCACTCGCGGATTTCCTGCACCAACGCAAACGCAGAGAGCGTACCCGCATGCCCGCCTGCGCCGGCGGCCACAGCGATCAAACCGTCGGCACCCTTTTCGATGGCTTTGTGGGCGAAACGGTTGTTGATGATGTCATGCAGCACGATGCCGCCGTAGCTATGCACCGCGTCGTTGACCTCCGGCCGCGCACCCAGTGAGGTGATCACGATCGGGACCCGGTGCCGCACACACATTTCCAGATCGTGCTCGAGTCGGTCGTTGGACCGATGCACGATCTGGTTGACTGCGAAGGGCGCGCTAGGCTGGTCAGGATGCGCGCGATCATGGGCATCGAGCGTTTCGCGAATCTGCGCGAGCCAGTCATCGAGCTGCTCGCGGGGACGCGCATTGAGCGCCGGGAATGAGCCCACCACGCCCGCCTTGCACTGCGCGATCACCAGTTCAGGGTTGGAGATGATGAACATCGGCGAGGCCACGACCGGCAGCCGCAGCCGTTCGCGCAGGATGGGCGGCAGGGCCATGGCCTTAGCGCGCCTCGGACTGGTTCTTGAGGATTCGTGCGAGTTCCTCGTCACTGATGATTTCAAACACCGCCACCACTTTCTGCACACCGCGGACGCGGCTTGCCACCTGCGCGGCGCGATCGGCTTCTTTGCGCGATGCAATGCCCATCAGGTAAACGATTCCGCCCTCGGTCACGACCTTGACCGCCGTGGCCTTGGTGTCGGAATTTTCAAGGAGAGCGGCTTTCACGCCGGCGCTGACTGCGGCGTCGGATGCCGATGCGGTGAGCGCTGGCTGGCCAGACACCTGCAGCGCATTTTCGACGGATCGGACATTGTCGATGCGAGAAACGATCTGTTCGGCCTGGCGACGATCATCGTCATTGCCCACCTGGCCGGTGAGCAAAACCCTGCGGTTGTAACTGGTGACCGAGATTCCACCAGGAAAGCGCATCGTGTCGCGCAGACGGGCGCCAGCCTTGAACTCGATGCTGGCGTCTTCGGTTTGAGCACCCAGCGTTCGACGGTCGCTGGCCGCCAGTGCGCCGGCAACCATGCCGGTTGCGGCAAGCGGCAGACAGCCGGAGAGCATCAGGGACGAGCCCGCGATCGACGCGGCGCCGATCAGAATCATCAGTCGCTTCATGAGTTCACCTGTTGGCAGCAAACGAAAATTCTATCGTTAGAAGGCGCCGCGTATCCAATCAATTCGGCCGTCATCGATTGCACAGACGTCGAATCGACACGCTGGCAGCCGATTGCCATGGTGCTGCTGCAGCCAGGATTGCGCGCTGCGGCGCAGTTTCATCTGCTTGGCGACCGTGATGCTGTCAGCCGCCGAGCCGAAACCGCTTCGGCTGCGGCTGCGAACCTCGACAAACACCCACTCGTCGCGATCCCGCATGATCAGGTCGATTTCGCCGAAGCGGCTGGCAACCTGCCGGGCGACCAGCGTGAGCCCCGCCCGCTGCAGATGCGCAAGCGCGAGGTCTTCGCCGACATCGCCCGAGCGCTGGGTCGGTGATCGCGTCACGGCACGCCCGCTTCCGGCTGCCGCGCCACCGCGCACCCCGGCGGCTTGCGAACGCCTGCCTGCCCCGGGACAATGCGGGCCACGCAATGGCGGCAACCGGTGCATGAATTCAGACCAGAACGACCCACAGGCCAATGAGCGCTCACGACAGCCTCCGGCGGTTGAGCCCGGCGCATTATATGTAGTGGCAACGCCTATCGGTCATCTCGGCGACCTGAGCACGCACGCCGCCCGAGTGCTCGCCGAAGTCGATGGCGTCGCCGCTGAGGATACCCGCGTGAGCGCGCCACTGCTCGCCCGGATCGGCAGTCGCGCCAGGATATTTGCCGCACACCAGCACAATGAAGCGATGGCCGCCGACCGTATTGTGGCGATGCTGGCCGAAGCCAAATCGGTTGCGCTCGTGACCGATGCCGGCACGCCCGGCATCAGCGACCCGGGCGCAAGAATCGTGTCGGCGGTCCTCGCGGCAGGGAGGCGGGTCATTCCGGTTCCGGGGCCCTCTGCACTGACCGCACTCGCAAGCGCAAGCGGGCTGATCGAGGGTGCATTTCGCTTTGAGGGCTTTCTGCCATCGCGCCCGCGCCAGCGGGCCGAGCGCCTGCGTAGCCTCGCCAGTCTTGACTGCCCGGTTGTGCTGTTCGAATCGCCGCACCGGATCGAGGCGACGCTTACCGCAATCGTCGAGCAGCTGGGCGGCGAGCGCTGGCTTGTGCTGGGGCGTGAGCTCACCAAAAAATTTGAGGAAATTCACCGCTGCCTCAGCGCCGATGCGCTCGCGTGGCTGCGCGCCGACGCCATGCGTCTGAAAGGTGAATACGGGCTGATCATTGCACCGGCAGGCTTCAGGCTGCCGGGCACTCGAAACGCGGACAGCCGCGAGCAGCCATCGCACGAAGGCGGAGCGCCTGCAGGCGAGCAACCTGTGAGCCTCACGCTAGATCTCGATCAGCTGCTGACCGCGCTGATTGCCGAGGTCGGCGCAAGCCGCGCCACCCGGATCGTGGAGCGGCTTGCCAATCGCCCGCATCGCGAAATCTATGCGCGTGCGCTAGGGCTGGCGAAGCAGCACGAACGCGTCGATTCCAGTCGCGGCGCGTAGCCGACGCTGCGCGTCCTGAGCGTCGGCGGCCTGCGCGTACGGGCCCGCGACAAGCTTGTGCCACGACCCATCACGCCGCACGCTCACCGGTTCGGGTAAGCCCCTGGCACGAAGTTGTGCAAGCGCTGCCTCGGCGCCTTCCTGGGACTGATACGCGCCCAGTTGGACATAGCGGCCGGGCGCGAGGGCGCTCGTGGCGGGTGGCGACGCGCTGGTCAAGGGTGCGGTGGGTGCGGCGGGTGCGGTGGGCACTGCAGATGCGATGACTGCCGGCGCGCTGGGTAGCGAGACAGGAATGACCAGAACCTGCGACGAGGCAGCCGCGGGCGTCGGGGCCGACGCGGCGGATGACACGGGCGCGGATACCGCTGCCACGGGCTGTGCGGCGGGTGCGGCGGGTGCGGCGGCAGGCGCGGCCGATGCGAGCCCGGTAGCCGCCACCGGCACCTCGTCAAAACGCGTGATCAGCTCAACCTCGACCTCAGCGCTTCCGGGAAGCGCGGCCGCCAGCTTAGCCGCTGCGGCGTACGACAGATCGATGACCCGCCCGTGCAGAAACGGGCCGCGGTCATTGACCCGGACGACCACGCTGCGCCCGGTGCGTAGATTGGTCACGCGCGCATAGCTTGGCAGCGGCAGCGTCGGATGCGCGGCGGTCATCGAATACATGTCGTAGGGCTCACCGATCGAGGTGGGTCGGCCGTGATAGCGGCGTCCATACCAGGTGGCCATGCCGCGCTCGCGAAACGGTTCGATCTGCGTCATCGGGACGTAGGTGCGGCCAAATATCGTGTAGGGCCGGTTGGCCCGCGAATGCAGCGGTTCCGCTCTGGGCACCGCATCGGGCACCTTCTGCAACTCGGCGAGTGGTCGATCGCCAGGTCCGTCATCCAGATAAAACCGGCCTCGTGAGGGGGGCGACCCGCTTGCAGACGCTGGGGCTTGCGAGCCAGGGTCAGCGCTGGTGGTGGCGGGCGGACTGCCCGGTGACGACGGCACAGGTGGCGCAGTTGAGCACCCGACCAGCGTCGTCAGCAGCACGCCTGCGGTAAGCAGGAGACCTGCCTGAGCCGCGCCGGAACGCGTTGTGCTGAGAGGCCTGTGACCCACGCCTTGTCGCGCAGACAGCCGCCGCTCGAGCCGGCGCCTGAAGCCCAGCAGATATCGAAGGCCTTCGATGGCCCGAGGCCCGTACCAGGAGGTCATCTCGCCATCGATGCCAAGTATTGGCACCGGTTGGCGCGCCTGATCGATCCAGGCCTGGCGCAGCAGGGCTCGGTCGGCAACGCGAAACCGGCAGGGCTCGGATGACAGGAGCACGGCATCGACACCCAGGGCAGGGATGGACTCGCACGCCAAGGATGGATAGCGGACAGCGCCGCTGGTTGCGGGCGCTTTCGCATCGATCCCCACGCACGCCAGCATCCTGGCAATAAAGGTGTCAGCCGACAGGGTCATCCAGGGATCATTCCAGATCAGGTACACGACCGGAAGTCTATCGAATCGATGTCGCGCCAGCTCATCGAGCGTACGCGCAAGTTGCGCACACAAATCGGCGGCGCGCGCCTGGGCATCGAACAACCGACCAAAACGATCATAGAGCGCGAAGTTGTCCTCGACCGCGATCGGGTGCGTAACGACCACGTTTGGTATGAACGCAGCGAGCGCATCAACCGTGGGTTTTTCGTTCTCATCGATGTTGACGATCAGATGCGTGGGCGCTAAGCGACGGATCCGCTCGATGTTGACAGTCTTGGTGCCGCCCACCTTGGGGATGCGGGCGAGTTCGTGGGCCGGATGAATGCAGAAGCCGGTTCGCCCAACCAGCCAGTCTGCCCGCCCAAGCGCGCAGACAAGCTCGGTGAGGCTGGGCACTAGTGAAACGATGCGCGGTGCGCTCATGGGTGGGCGTCTGTGACCCGCGCCTTGCGGGGCGCACGCGCAAACAGCGCGTCGTATAGCCAGTTTGGCAACATCCGCAGCGCGAGTGCCACCACGCGCATCGACCGAGGAATCACCGCAAAGGATCGCCCCGCAGCGATCACGTCCACTGCACGGCGCGCGAAAGCGTCGACCGGCATCAGAAAAGGCATCGGGTAGCGGTTGACGGCTGTCATCGGCGTGCGGATGTAGCCCGGCGCGATCGTTACCACCCGGATGCCGTGCGCACGCTCTTCGAGTCGCAGCGATTCGAGATAGGTGATCGTTGCGGCTTTGCTTGCGCTGTAGGCGCCAGCACCCGGCAGGCCGCGGACACCGGCCACGCTTGCGATGCCGACCAGGGTGCCTGCACGCCGCGCCCGCATCGCGGGAAGAAACGCGGCGAACGAATCAAACAGCGCCACCACGTTGACGTCGATGATGCGACGAAACACCGGTGCATCGGCCCGCTCGCTGGTGAGCGTTCCGGCGCTGATACCGGCGTTCGCGATGACGATGTCGGGTGCGCCGAATTCGGCCATGAATTGCTCCGCCGCTGCGAGCAGCGCCTCACGGTCGGTGATGTCGATTGCAAAACACCATGCCTTGGCTGGCGCCAGCCTGCGCGCCAGATCGGAGAGCTTGTCGCCACGCCGTGCAAACAGCGCAAACACCGCATCGGGATGCCGCGCTGAGTACTCAAGCGCGAACGCCTCACCGATTCCGCTGGAGGCGCCCGTGATGACGATGCGCGGACCTGAATTGCTCATGACGCCCAGTCAGAGGCCGGCTTCGCCACCCCTAGCCTTTGAAACCGCCCGCCTTGCGCTCGCGTGCCACCAGGAAGTCGACCACTCTGAGTGCTGCCGTGTTGGAGCCCGCCATCGACGGTGCGGTGAGGTACTTGCCCGCCACGGCAAGCGAGGGCACGCCATCAATCGCGTAGGCCTCGGCAACCTGCGTGCCGCGTCTGGCCCGAGTGCGCACCGAAAACGACTCATAGACTTCGGAAAATGACTTGGGATCGAGTCCCAGCACCTCGGCCATTTTCTGAGGCGTCTCAAGCCGTACTTTGTCGACATGAAGCGCATGAAAGACGCGCGGCGACAGCTCATCGACTTTGCCCAGCGCCACCAGCGCATAGTGAAGCTGCTGAATGCGCGTTTCGCGAAAACTGACGTGCTCGCGCCGAAACACCACCTCAGCCGGCTGGCGCGTGCGCCACTGCGCAAGCTCGGGCTCAAGCGAGTGGCAATGCGGACACCAGTAGGCAAAAAACTCCAGCACTTCAATGCGGCCCGCCGGCGCCTCGACTGGCTGCGCGGGATTGACCGCCCGAAAGTCACGACCAGCCATGGGCTCAGACTGGGCGACTGCGCCATGAGCGGCCAGCCCGCTGCCGCTCGCGGCAAGCGCCTGGATCCAGAGTCTGCGGGATTCGTTCATGGGTTCTCCTGAGGTCGATCAGCGCGCAAGCCCAAGCGGACTCAACGCTGGCGCACCACCGATGATTCGATGCCGTTTTCTTCGAGCCGGGCCCGTGCGCGATTCAGATCGTCAAGTTGCACGTAAGGACCGATCCTGACGCGAAACACGCGTTGACCATTGACTTCGGCGGGCTGCACGCGGGCCTCGAGCCCGATCAGCGCAAGCTTCGCCTTCATGCTGTCCGCATCATCGGCCAGGCGGAATGCCCCCGCCTGTAACACGTAAAGCGTGCGCTCGGCGGGTGGCTCGGCGCCGTCTGCGGGCGCGCTGCCCGCAGGCGCGGCAGCCGACGAACGGTCGGCGGGCACCGCCCCGGCCGCCGGCGCGGAAGGCGGCGGTACGGCTGCGTCAGACGGCGCGCGCGCTGCGGTAGGCGAGGCCGATTCGGCCGGCGCCCGCTGTCGGGCGCTGGCTGGCCGATTGGGATCGGGTGCCTCGGCGGCGGAGCGCGGCTCGACGATGCGATCGCCACTGCGCACCACTTTGTTGACAAACGGAAGCGGCGCGCGCGTGACAAACACCGCCACTGCAACCGCCACCGCCAGGCCAACGACAATGCCCAGCATCATGCCAAGCGCGAGACTGCCGCGCTGGCGGCGGGAACCACCCGTATCGTGATCGCGAATCCGCTTCACATTTTTTCCGGAGCTGACACACCCAGAAGCGCAAGACCGTTACGGAGCACCTGTCGCACCGCCAGCAGCAGCGCCAGCCGCGCTTGGCGAAGCGCGGCATCCTCGACAAGAAACCGCTCAGAATTATAGTAAGCGTGCAGCTCCGCAGCGAGCTCTTTCAGATAGAACGCAAGCGCATGCGGCGCAAGCTCGTCGGCAGCCTGCGCAATCAACGCCGGGTACTCGGCTAGCCGCGCCATCAGCGCCGTCTCCCGGGGCGACGCAAGGGGTGCGGTGGATTCAAGCGACTCAATGGCCTGCGCCCGCACGCGGGCCTCGATTGCAGCAGCCGCCTCTCCCGTTTGCCTGGCCGCCTGTTCGAGCACCGAGCAGATCCGGGCATGCGCATACTGCACGTAGTACACCGGGTTTTCATCGCTCTGCGATAAGGCCAGGTCAATGTCGAACACGAACTCGGAGTCGGCCTTGCGCGACACCAGAAAGAAGCGAACCGCATCGCGGCCGCGGCGCTCCGCCTCGGACTGCTCGGCTGTGTTGCCCGCTGCGCCGTGCTCGCCACTCCAGGTGATCAGATCGCGCAGCGTGACATACGAGCCTGCGCGCTTGGAGATCTTCACCTCCTGGCCACCGCGCATCACCGTGACCATCTTGTGCAGCACGTATTGCGGATAGCCTTGCGGAATTCCCAGCGCAAGCGCCTGCAGACCCGCGCGCACCCGCGCAATCGTGCCGTGGTGATCAGAGCCCTGAATATTGACCGCCCGGTTGAAGCCGCGCTGCCATTTGGTCACGTGATAGGCCACATCGGGTACGAAGTAGGTGTAGCCGCCTTCGCTCTTGCGCATGACCCGGTCTTTATCGTCGCCGAACTGCGTGCTGCGCAGCCACAGCGCGCCTTCATGCTCAAACGTGACGCCTGCGGCCGACAGCGCCTGCACGGTCTGCTCAACCCGGCCATCGCTATAGAGCGATGACTCGAGATAGTAGGTGTCAAAGCGCACGCCAAACGCGCGCAGATCATTGTCCTGCTCGCGCCGGAGGTAGGCCACCGCGAAGCGCCGGATCGCTTCCAGATCATCGGGGTCGGCTGCGCCGGTTTCAGAGGCCACGCGCTCTGCGCAAACCGTGCGACCGGCAAGGTAATCGGCTGCGATATCGCGAATGTATTCGCCTCGGTAACCATCGGCCGGAAAGCGGGGGTCATCGGGCTCCATGCCGCGCACACGGGCCTGGACCGATGCGGCCAGGTTCGCAATCTGCGCCCCGGCATCGTTGTAGTAAAACTCCCGACTGACCTGCCAGCCGCTTGCCGCAAGCAACCCACAGATCGCATCACCGAGCGCCGCCTGCCGACCATGACCCACATGCAGCGGGCCGGTGGGGTTGGCCGACACAAATTCAACCACGACGCTGCGATGCTGGCCCTGTACGCCAACGCCAAACCGCTCGGCGCGTTCAAGCACCCGGGCAATGACCGCCCGCCGTGCAGAGGCCGCAAGCCGCAGATTGATGAAGCCGGGGCCGGCAATCTCGATTGCAGCCAGCAGCGGCTGCGCACTGGCCGAGTCAGCCGCCTGAACCGCCTGGGCAAGCGCCTCGGCGATTTTACGTGGCGGCTGCTTCAGCGGCCGGGCAAGCTGCATCGCGAGATTGCAGGCGAGATCGCCGTGATCGGGCTGACGGGGCCGGTCGAGCTCAACAGCGGGGATCGCGTCGTCGGCGATCACTCCCGCGGCGAGCGCGCGCGCGGCGTCCTGGAATAGCGCTGCAAGCGCGGATTTCTGTTCGGAGAGCATGGGCGCGGATTGTACCCGCCGGGGTTGTCAGCCAACGATTGCGCTGGACGACTTGACCTGGGCGCGCAGCAGATGCTTCTGGATTTTCCCGGTGGAGGTTTTCGGCACTTCGGCAAAGCGCACTTCGCGCGGACACTTGAAGCGCGCGAGCAGGCCCCTGCAGTGCTCGATCAGTTCGGCCTCGGTGGCGGTGGTGCCTGGCCGAAGCTCAACGAACGCAAGCGGCGTTTCGCCCCATTTCGGATCGGGCTTGGCCACCACCGCGCAGGCCATGACCGCCGGATGCCGGTAAAGCGCGTCTTCAACCTCGATTGACGAGATGTTTTCGCCGCCGGAGATGATGATGTCCTTGGCGCGGTCTTTCAGCTTCACATAGCCATCGGGATGCAGCACGCCGAGGTCGCCGGTGTGGAACCAGCCATCGCGGAATGCCTCGGTGGTGGCTTTTTCGTTCTTGAGATAACCCTTCATGACGATATTGCCGCGGAACATCACCTCGCCCATGGTCTGGCCATCGCGCGGCACTTCGGTCATGGTCTGCGGATCCATCACGGTGAGGCCCTGCTGCAACTGATAGCGCACGCCCTGCCGGCCGTGTCGATCCACCTGGTCGCCCACCTCGAGCGCAGCCCAGTCGTCATGCGGCATGCACACCGCTGCCGGACCATAGACCTCGGTCAGGCCATACACGTGCGTGAGCTTGAAGCCCAGCGTCTGCATGCCCGCGATCATCGCCGCGGGCGGGGCGGCACCCGCCACCATGCACTTCACCTCATGGTCGATGCCGCGTCGCAGTTCGGCGGGCGCAGCGATGAGGGTGGAATGCACAATGGGCGCGCCGCAGTAGTGCGTGACCCGGTGTTCACGGATCAGATCGAAGATCAGTTTCGCATCGACTTTTCGAAGGCATACATGGGTGCCCGCCACCGCGGCCAGCGTCCAAGGAAAGCACCAGCCATTGCAGTGAAACAGGGGCAGCGTCCACAGATACACCGGATGATGCGGCAGGGCCCAGGCCATCGCATTGGCGATCGCGTTCATGTAGGCGCCGCGGTGATGAACCACCACGCCTTTCGGATTGCCCGTGGTGCCCGAGGTGTAATTGAGCCCAATCGCGTCCCACTCATCATCGGGCAGTTGGCCCGCGTAGTCGGGATTGCCCTCGGCGAGCAGCGTCTCGTAGCCAAGATCGCCAATGGCGCTTCCCGGGCCGTCATAGACCGGATCGTCCACGTCGATGACCAGCGGCCGGCGGCCGCCCTCGCGCGCGATGATCGCAAGCGCGTCGGTCATCACGCCCGAGAACTCGCGGTCAACCAGCACCACCTTTGAGTCGGAGTGCTGAAGAATGAAGGCGACCGTGGCGGCATCAAGCCGGGTATTGATACTGTTCAACACGGCCCGGGTCAGCGGCACACCATAATGCGCTTCGACCATCGGCGGTGTGTTGGGCAGCATCACCGCGACCGTGTCGCCCTCGCCGATGTCGCGCGCCACGAGCGCCGAGGCGAGTCGGCGCGCACGCGCGCGAAGCTGCTGCCAGGACAGACGCGTTGCGCCGTGAATCAGCGCGAGCCGGTCAGGAAATACGTCGGCCGCCCAGTCCACCAGACTGATCGGCGACAGCGGAACATGATTGGCTGCGTTGCGGGACAGACCCTGGCGGTAGGGGTTCGGGTGCGTAGGCATCGGTAACCTCGATCAAGTCGGTTCGCGCCTGACCGATGATCGGGGTCGGGCGCTTCTCATTTCAGCGTTCAGCGCGCAATATACCGTCGCTTCCCGGCGTCAACCCTCGGCGCGCCGGGGCCAACGGGCCGCCCGGGCCGTCGCGCGGGCGGATGGTTGGTGGTGTTCATTCATTCCGGGGCAGTGCCAATTTTCTTCAGGAACCGCGATGTCCGTCTCCGATCTCACCTCCGAACAATTCGACGCCACGGTCGGCGGCAATGACATTGTCGTTGCTGATTTCTGGGCGCCCTGGTGCGGGCCGTGCCGTGGGTTTGCCCCGGTCTTCGAAAAGGTTGCCGGCGAAAACGTCGACGTCAAATTCGTCAAGATCAATACCGACGAGGAGCAGGAACTCTCGATGCACTTTGGCATCCGCTCAATTCCCACGCTGATGATCTTTCGCGAGCAGGTCATTGTGTTCCAGCAGCCGGGCGCGCTGTCAAAAGGCGCGCTCGATGACATCCTGCGTCAGGTTCGTGCGCTGGACATGGAAGAGGTCAAGCGCGGCGCCACCCGGCACGCAGGCGGCGAAGCCAGCCACTGAGCAGACCCGCTGCAGGTGCGCAGGCGCTCAGCGGTTCGACAGCGCCTGCCGCATCGCCGCGAGCCCGTCGGCCAGGTCGGCGATCAGATCGGCAGGATCTTCCAACCCGACATGCACCCGGATCAACGGGCCGCCGCGCCAGACCCGCACCCTTCGCGCGCCTGACAGGCGAGCCGGCATGATCAGGCTTTCGAAGCCGCCCCAGGAGTAGCCGATTCCAAAATGCCGGCGGCCTTCGCAAAGTGCCGCCGTTGCGGCATTGAAGCCTGGGCCCAATCCGCCTGTTGCCTCGTCTTTCAGTTCGAATGAGAACAGGCCACTGGCGCCGGAAAAATCGCGCTGCCACCAGGCATGCTGAGGGTGGGACTCGAGCGCAGGATGAAGCACGCGCCGCACCTCGGGCTGCGACTCGAGCCAGCGTGCCACCGCCAGCGCGTTGTCCTGATGGCGACGCATTCTGACATCGGCGGTGCGCAGACCCCGAAGCACCAGAAACGCATCGTCGCCACTGACACAGATGCCAAGCTGACGTATGGCAGACCAGAGCCGCGGCCAAAGCGCTTCTCGCACGACAGCCGCACCCATCAGCACATCGGAGTGACCGCTCCAGTATTTGGTTAGCGGCAGCACCGATGCATCGACGCCCCAGTCAAAGGGCCTGGCGAACACGGGCGACGCCCAGGCGTTGTCGATCACGGTGAGCACGCCGCGCGAGCGCGCGAGCGCACAGATCGCCGGCACATCCTGAAGCTCAAAGGTGTAGCTGCCCGGGCTCTCGAGATAGATGATGCGGGTACGCGCCTGGATCAGCAGCGCGAGCGCATCGGCTGACAGCGCCGGATCGTAGTAGTCGACCGCAATGCCCTGCCGCGTCAGCATGCCGTCACAAAACAGGCGCGTGGGCCCGTATACCGAATCGGGCACCAGCAGATGGTCGCCCGGCTCGAGCAGCGCAAGCAGCAGGGTGGTGATCGCCGCCAGCCCGGAGGGCATCAGCGCGGCGCGGCACGGATGCCCGGCGCCCTCGATCTCGCAGAGCGCATCGGCGAGCGCCATCGTGCCAGGGGTTCCGGCGGTGCCGTAGGAGGTGACGTGCCGCACGCCCTGAGCGGTGAGCCTGCCGGCGGAATCGGCCTGGTCAAGCGAATCAAACAGCACCGTGGAGGCGCGGAACACCGGAAGACTGGCGATCGCAACCGGTTCGACCACATCGCGGCCGGACCCGACGACGACCGATGCGGGATGAAGCGTTGTCATGGACCGATTCCTGAGACGGTTGTTCGCGGGAATGTGGCGGCGAATCGGTTTAGTGGTGTAGTGGTGTGGCGCGCCCGGCGCGGATCGAACGCGCGACCCCTGGCTTCGGAGGCCAGTACTCTATCCACTGAGCTACGGGCGCCTGGCTGCCTCTGGCGGCAGCGATGGAGTGCGAAGCATACTCGGTTTCGACGTTCGCGTCACGGTCACTCGTCGACCGCCTTCGCGTTTCCCGTTACAATTCAAAGCTTTGAACTTTCACCGCGACGGTCGGCTCATGAGCGCAGAACACGAAACCCCCATCAAGACCCCGAAACAGCTGATCACGGTCGTCGTGCTCGCCTTCATCGTGCCCATCCTGATCATCGTTCTTCTGGTGAAATATGTGGGCGCAGGCAAGCGTACCGGCGCAGGCAGTCAGTCCATGACCGCAGACGCGATTGAGGCGCGAATCAAGCCCGTGGCGGGCTTCGAACTGATCGATGCCAGCGCGCCTCGGGCGCTCAAATCGGGCGAGCAGGTTTACACGGCGCAGTGCGCGGCCTGCCATTCGGCCGGCGTTGCCGGCGCGCCCAAAACGGGCGATGCAGCCGGCTGGAAGGCGCGGCTTGACACCGGGCTTGAAGCGCTGGTGACTGCTGCGCTCAAGGGCAAGGGCGCAATGCCGGCTCAGGCGGGAGGCGCAGCCTCCGACTTCGAGATTCTGCGCGCCGTGGTTCACATGGCCAACGCGTCGGGCGGCAGTCTCAAAGAGCCCGAGCAGCCCGCAGCGGCCAAGTGATGTTCAGTCGCCGCCCGCGCAAGTAACGGGCAGGCGGCGCGCGCGCCTCGCAGGTGCGCTTGATTTCTCTATCACTTCGCAGCGCGCGAACCGCCCAGCAGATCCTTCAGCGCGCCTAACCGGGCGCGCGCTGTTTCGTTGGTGACCGTTGCGCGCACGCCGCTTGCGCCGCTTGAGAGTTCCATCTCAGCGATGAATCGAGAAGGCTCCTGCGGCAGGGTCTGGCGCGCATGCGAGCGTTCACGGCACCAGCTCAGCGTGAGGCTGCGTTGTGCGCGGGTGATCGCCACATACATCAGCCGCCGCTCCTCTTCGATGCGGGCTGAATCACCCGCAGCGCGCGCCGCGCTCACCTCCGCAGTGGCTCCGCCCTCGTCCGCATCGGGATCCCGGGCGCCCAGATGGGGCAGCACGCCTTCCTCGCAGCCGACCACGAACACATGGGGAAATTCGAGTCCCTTGGCCGCGTGAACAGTTGAAAGCCGAACCGCGTCGGCCTCCGCATCGCGCCGATCCAGCTGGGACAGAATCGCGATCGATTGTGCAAGCTGCGAAAGCGTTGCGCCCTCCTCTGCCGCCCGCTTTTTCACCCAGTCGCAAAAGTCACAGACATTGCGCCAGCGGGTTGCGGCGGTTTTTTCGTCCTGGCTGTCAGCGAGCCAGCCCCGATAGTCGATTGCAGCGAGCAAATCGTCAATCACAGGTCCAGCGGGCTCGCGCGCCGCGCGCCAGTTGATCCGATTGATGAATTCACCGAACTCGCGAACGGTGTCGAGCTGTCGCGCAGCCAGCCTGGATTCGAAGCCGGTTTCAAACAACGCCTCAAACATCGACACCTGCCTTGAGCCCGCATAGTCGCCGAGCGCCTTGAGCGTGGCTGTGCCAATGCCGCGCTTGGGCGTCGTGGCCGCGCGGATGAACGCAGGATCGTCGTCGTCGTTGGCGATCAGCCGAAGGTAGGCGATCAGGTCACGGATCTCGGCCCGCTCGAAAAACGACTGGCCGCCCGACAGCACGTACGGAATATTTTCCTTGCGCAGCCACTGTTCGAAGACGCGCGACTGATGGTTGTCGCGGTACAGAATCGCATAGTCGCGCCAGGTGCCCCGCCGCTCAAACCGATGCGCGTGAAGGCGCATCACGATCGACTCAGCCTCGGCTTCCTCGTTAGCGCAGGGCACCACCTGGATCGGGTCGCCCACGCCATGCTCGGACCACAGCTTCTTGTCGTGAAGCTTTGGGTTGTGCGCGATCAGCCGATTGGCCGCACTCAGAATCGTGACGCTCGAGCGGTAGTTCTGCTCAAGCTTGAAAAGCTTCAACCCGGGGAAATCGGTTTCAAGGCGGCGCAGATTGTCGAGCGTTGCCCCGCGCCAGCCGTAGATCGCCTGGTCATCATCGCCCACCGCGGTAAAGGCCGCGCGCGGCCCGGTAAGAAGCCTCAGCAGCTGATACTGCGCAGCATTGGTGTCCTGGTATTCATCGATCAGCAGATAGCGTAGCCGCTCCCGCCAGGCCTGGGTGAGATCCGCGTGCTCGGCAAGCAGCTTCACAGGCAACAGAATCAGATCATCAAAGTCGACAGCCTGGTACGCAGACAGCGTTGCGGCATGCTCGCGCCAGGCACGCGCAATCGAATGCTCGATCCCGTTGGCTGCCTGCGCGGCAGCGGTCTCGGGGTCCAGCAAGGCATTTTTCCAAAGCGAAATCTGATGCTGGGCATGGCGGATCAGCTTGCGATCGGTGGTGGCGAGCGCGCCCGCGAGAATGCCCGCGCAGTCATCAGAATCGAGGATCGAGAAGCTGCGCTTCAAGCCCAGCCGTTCGCCATCCCGGCGCAGCATCTGCATGCCCAGCGAGTGAAAGGTGCTGACCAGCGGCCTGCGCGCGGTTGGCAGCGTCGCAATTTTCTGCAGCCGCTCAGCCATCTCCTGGGCCGCTTTGTTGGTAAACGTGATGGCGCCGATGGCCTCCGGTGAGAACCCGCTGTCGATCAGATGAACAATCTTGTGGGTGATCACGCGGGTCTTGCCGCTGCCCGCGCCGGCCAGCACCAGGCAGGGACCATCGAGATGGCGGATGGCTGCGCGCTGGGCGTCGTTAAAACCGGTGGACATGGCCGTCAGATCTCCGACGGATCGACTTCGAGGTGCCAGCGTGCCCGGGTCTTGACCGTGCGCAATGCAGCCATCCAGTGCGGCAGGAACTCCTGAAGGGCCGGACGCGCGCCCGACTCAACCAGCAGCTGCGCACGCTCACGCCCCTTCAGGCGGGCCATCGGCATAGGTACCGGGTCGAAAAGCTGTATCGGTGAATCCACTTCGGTCCCGCACAGGGGCTCGGCCAGCTCACGGGCAGTGCGCAAAAATGCCAGCGCGTCGTCCAGCGTAGGCGCATCGGCCCGCAGCAGCGCCTGGTGGGTGAAGGGTGGCATGGCTGCGTCGCGCCGCTCGGCAAGCAGCGCATCGGCAAAACCCGAATAGTCATGGCGCTTCAGAAATTCGAAGAGCGGATGAGCGGGATAACGGGTCTGGACCAGCACCCGGCTCGCCGCGACCTCTCGGCCCGCGCGACCGGCCACCTGCATCAGCGTGGCAAACAGGCGCTCCGGCGCCCGAAAGTCGGCGCTGAACAGTCCGGCGTCGCCGTCCACCACCACTACCAGGCTCAGGCGTCTGAAATCATGCCCTTTCGCAAGCATCTGGGTGCCCACCAGCAGATCGACCTCGCCCTGATGAACCGCTGCGATCAGCGCCTGCGCGGCGCCGCGACGGTTGGCGACGTCGCGGTCGAGTCGGGCAATCCGCTGGCCAGGAAACTGGTGCGCCAGGTCTTCCTCGAGTCGCTGGGTGCCGCGACCGAGCCCGGCCAGGCCCAGGTTGCCGCACTGGGGACAGGCACGGGGAACCGGCGAGTTGGCACCGCAATGGTGGCAGACCAGCTGGTAGCGAACACTGCGCGCGGGGGCAGGGGCGCGGTGCAGCACCCGCCAGGCCGAGCACTCCGAGCAACCGCTCAGCCAGCCGCAGGCGTCACACCCCAGCACGGGCGCATAGCCCCGCCGATTGATGAAAACCAGTGCCTGCTCGCGCCTTTCCAAGGTTGTCGTGATGGCAGAAAGTATTGCGGGAGCGAGCGCTGACTCACCTCGCAGACCTTTGATGTCAATGATGTCGAGCTGGGGCAGCGCCCCACCCCCCATGCGCGAGGGCATCTCGAGCAGCCGATAACGGCCGCGCCGGGCCGCCCGCCAGGTTTCGATAGACGGCGTCGCTGAGCCCAGCAGCACCGGGATATCGGACTCACGACCGGCGGCAACAGCCAGGTCGCGTGCCGAGTAGTGCAGCCCGTCCTGCTGCCGATAGGAAGCGTCATGCTCTTCGTCGACGACGATCGCGGCGAGCCGGGGCAGCGGCGTCAGCACCGCAAGCCGTGTCCCGATGATCACCCTCACCCGCCCCTCCACCGCGGCCAGCCATGCGCGCGCGCGCTCGGCCTCACCCAGGCCACTGTGAAGCACCGCCACCGAGTCGGGAGGGAATCGGGAGGCAACCAGCCCGGCAAGCTGCGGGGTCAGGGCAATCTCCGGCACCAGAAGCAGCAGCTGCGCGTCCGGCTGCCGCTGCAGAATCGCCTCAAACCAGCGCAGATACACCTCGGTTTTGCCGCTGCCGGTCACCCCGTGCAGCACCGATACGCCAAAGCCACGTGCGTCAATCAGGACATTGAGCACCTGCTGCTGGTCGGCCCCGAGCGGCTGGCCCGCTGCCGAGCGGCTGAGCGCGGGTGGACTCCCGCCCAGCGCGGTGGCAGGCGTCCTGGCGGCGCGCCGCGCTCGCGCAAACGGTGTGGAGCGGGCGCGTGGCGAGGCCGGCGTACGCAGGGTTCGGGGCACAGCCAGCCAGGCAAACTCGCCCACCGAGCGATGGTAGTAGCCCGCCGCAAACCGAAGCAGCGCAAACCAGTTGGCAGGCAGCGCTGGCGCATCATCGAGCCGCGCCTCGATATCTTTCAGACGGTCGGGCGCAAGTTCGCTGTCGGCGCGCCGCTCCAGCACGAGGCCGATTCGACGGCCACTGCCCCAGGGCACCTGCACCCAGTCGCCGACCGCCAGCGACTCCGCGAGCGCCGGCCCGATCCGGTAGTCGAACCAGGGCGCAATCGGGATATCCAGCGCAATCCGTGCAATTCGCAAATCAGCGGTGAAACCAGAATTCACTTTAACTTCGAGGCTTAATCCGAGACCCCTAAACGGGAATTCCGGCTCATCAACAAAACCTGTGGATAACTCTGTGGGTAGCTGCCGAATAGCGCTCCCAAGTCCTTGTCTGACCTTGATCCAGCGTGGGATGCCCGTTTTTTGATCAATTTGATGCTCTTATAAATCAACCACTTAGCAAAGCCGCCTGAAAAACCCCGCGCTTTACCCGGAAACAACACTCGCGGGGCGCGCGCTGTGCATAAGTCAGCGCCCGCATGCTCGCGAACCCTTGTTTTTCGCGCCTTCGCAAGGCGCGCCGGTGCGAGAGATTGGCTAAAGTGAGGACGCGCTAGCGCCGCGGCGCCTTTGTTCACGGCTGTATGCGTGGACGGCTTCGACCAGCGCAGTAACCGACTCGGGTGGCGTGAACTGCGAAATGCCGTGACCGAGGTTGAAAACATGGCCGATTCCGGGCTGCGGCACACCAAAGCTCTCAAGCGCCTTCAACGCCTCGCCGCGAATCTGCTCAGGCTGGGCCATCAGCACCATCGGGTCAAGATTGCCCTGGATCGCGCAGCGCGCTCCGACGCGCGCGCGCGCCTGACCGAGGTTCACGGTCCAGTCGATCCCCACGCCGTCACAGCCCGAGGCGGCGATTTCCTCAAGCCACAAGCCGCCGCCTTTGGTGAATACGATCACTGGCACCGATACGCGGCGCGTGCCAACGACCTTGCCGTCGGCATCGACAACAGGCTCATCGCGCTCGCGCTGCAGACGGTCGATGACCTGCCGGATTGGCCCCAGCGAAAATTTCTGGAATGCGCCGTCGGCGAGCGCGCCACCCCAGGAATCAAAAATCATCAGCGCCTGGGCGCCCGCCTCGACCTGTGCGTTGAGGTAATCGGCCACCGCCTGCGCATTGACCTCGAGGATGCGCTTCATCAGATCGGGCCTGCGATAGAGCATCGTCTTGACCTGGCGGAAGTCGTCGCTGCCGCCGCCTTCGACCATGTAGCAGGCAAGCGTCCAGGGGCTGCCCGAAAAACCGATCAGTGGCACACGACCGCCCAGAGCGCTGCGAATCGTACTGACCGCCTTCATGACATAACCCAGTGAATCGGCAGGGTCGGGTGAGGCGAGCGCCGCCACCGCGGCCTCGTCGCGCACCGGCCGCTCGAATTTCGGGCCCTCGCCTTCGGCGAAGTAGAGCCCCAGGCCCATCGCATCGGGCACGGTGAGAATGTCGGAAAACAGGATCGCGGCATCAAGCGGATAGCGATCGAGCGGCTGAAGCGTGACTTCGCAGGCCAGTTCGTGGTTCTTGCACAACGCAAGAAAACTGCCTGCACGGCGCCGGGTCGCGTTGTACTCGGGCAGGTAGCGGCCCGCCTGTCGCATCAGCCAGATCGGCGTGTAGTCGGTTGGTTCGCGGCGAAGCGCGCGCAGGAAGGTGTCGTTCTTAAGCGGTGACATCGGATCAGGGCTCCTGGGGTTGGTCAGATTCGGTGGGGGCGCACTGCCCGCGCTCAGCCGATAACCAATTCGATCAGTACGGGGCCGGTCTGTGACATCGCCCGGCCAAACAGTCGGGCGAATTCGCCCAGGTCTTCGGCACGCGCGGCCTCCAGCCCCATGCCGCGGGCGATCGATACGAAATCCAGCGTCGGTCGATCAAGCGTCAGCATGTCGGTGGCCCGGCGGCCGGGGGTGCCTGCGCCGACGCCCGCGAACTCGCCTCGAAGAATCTGATAGGCGCGATTGGCCATGATGACGACGGTGACGTCGAGCTGCTCGCGGGCCATCGTCCACAGCGCCTGGATCGTGTACATGGCACTGCCGTCGCCTTCGAGCGCGACCACTTTGCGAGCGGGCGCGGCGATTGCAGCACCCACCGCGCAAGGCAGCGCAAAACCGATGGAGCCGCCCATGACCGAGAGCCAGTCATGCGGGGCTGCGCCCACCGTAGACGGACCAAACGAACGCCCGGTGGTGACCGCCTCGTCGACCACAATCGCATGCTCGGGAAGCAGCGCGCTCAGCACCGCTGCGATGCCGTCGGAATTGGGGCGACCGGCAGGCAGTGCACTGGGCGAAAGCGTTTGCCGCGCCGCGACATGCGCAGGCGCAAGCGCTGAGGCATCGAGTTCGGCCGCCAGCGCCGCCAGCGCCGCGTGCGCATCGTGTTCGGGCTCGGTCAGTGTGATCAAGGCGCATCCTGCAGGCGCCAGACGGCGAGGTTTGCCCGGATACGCAAAGAACGCGATCGGCGCGCGCGCGCCCACCAGCACGATGCGCTTGAAGCGGGCGAGTGCCGCCACGGTGGGCTCCACCGCATACGGCAGCCGCGGCGCCACGACGCGGCCAGCGCCCCGCGACAACTTGGCGGTGTAGAACTCGGTCATCAGCGCACAGCCGGTTCGAGCGGCAATGCGTCCCGCCTGCTCGAGCGCGGGCTCATCAAGTGCGCCAGCACCCAGCAGCAGCAGCGTCTCGGGCTCGAGAAGCGCCTGCGCGGCCGCGGTGACCGCCGCCGCGTCGAGCGGCCGGTATGCAATAGCCGGGCGCATTGAATCGGGCGCGAGCGGCGCCTGGTGAGCGGGAAGCTCGCCCCAGGCAGCATCGGCGGGCAACGCCAGCGTGGCGATCTGACCGGGCGGGGAGCAGGCGGCATCGATGGCGGCCAGCGCATCGGTGCGCAGCGTACCCGCCGAGCGCGTGGTGCGCACCCAGTGCGACACGGTGCGCGCGATACCCTCCAGATCAGAGGTGAGCGGCGAGTCGTTGGCGAGGTGGTCGGTGGCATGGTCGCCCACAATATTGACGATGCCCGAGCGCGCCCGCCGCGCGTTATGCAGATTGGCCAGCCCATTGCCCAGGCCGGGGCCCAGGTGCAGCAGGGTGGCAGCCGGTTTGCCCGCAATCCGGTAGTAGCCGTCTGCGGCACCCGTGACCACGCCTTCGAACAACCCGAGCACGCAGCGCATTCGATCGATCCGATCGAGCGCGGCGACGAAGTGCATCTCGGATGTGCCGGGATTGGTAAAGCAGACCTCGACGCCACCGGCAAGCAGCGTGTGGACCAGATCGTCAGCGCCGTTCAATTGAGGCTCTCCCTGACCGGTCCGCTACCGTGGCGGCCGGTTTTGATGCCCTGCATGTTACGACGGATTGCATGCGGGCTGCCGGCAGCGGCGGGTGCTTCGGACCGCTGCCGGCGAAACGATGCGCCTGCGCTTATCCCGCGGCAGACGACCGATCGGATGAATAGGCGTCAACCCGCCCCTGCGCAGTGGCCGTGATCGTGGCGCTTTCGATGGCTTCGGCGGTCAAGGCCGCAGCATCGACGCCCAGGCTGTCGAGCCGCGCCGACAGATCACGCTTCAGATCGTTGAGCACCAGGATGCCGCCCACCTACAACCCGCCTGCGCTGGGCCGCCCGGCATCTGCCTTGGCAGTGGCCTTGAGCGAGTCGCGTGCAATCACCGACACGGTGCCGCCCGCCTTGATGCTTGCCACCCCGGTACGGGCTTCGACTTCGGCGCGCGAGCCGCCGCGGTAGCGATTGATCGCGAGCAGCCCCGCTGCGGCAGTGCGAATGCCCGGGTCGCTCAGCGCATCGGCAATGGCTTCCATGACCAGCGACGACCGTGCATCGACCGCTACCGCCCCGGTGGCATTGAGCCGGCTGGCATTGACGGTGACCGCGGTATCGCGCGCCTTGCCAGTGTCAGTGGGTTCGCCGCCCGCAAATTTTTTGGCGTCGAATGTGCCGAGATCGCCGACATAACGACCGACCAGCTTGACGGCCATGACCGCTGCCTGGTCACCATCGGGGGTGGCGTTCATGCCCGTGGGTGTCTCGGCCGACAGCTTTGCCTGATCGCGGGCTGCAAGCTCAATGCCTGCGTCGGCGGTGATCGAGGTTTGATAAACCGATACGCCCGTGCCGCCATTGAGCGTGTTCCAGGCGCGAAGCGATCCGATGTTGATGTCAAAGCCCAAGGTGAGGCCAAGCAATGGCCCGGGCTTGGTGGGCCCCATCTTGCCGATCTTCACGTCGGACTCGAGCGCCTGGGCTGCGAGCGCCAGGCTGCGAACATTCGCCCCACTGATGGTGGACCGCGCAACCGTGACGCTTACCGACGCCTCAACATCATTACCGGCAAGACTTGCCGGTAAATTGGAGACGCCGTACCAGGACTCGAGCAGCTCACCGGTGTAACCGCCCCCGGTGGCCTTCCAGCTGGAGCGGTCCTGCGCGATCGGGTTCACGTCGCCCCGGGCGCGAATCGTCGCCAATTCGACCCGCACCGCCGTGCTGGTGGTGCCGACATTGCGCGCCTGCCGTGCAGTGGCCGCCAGACTGCTGGCATCGAGTGCAAACGCACGCAACCCCGCCACATCCAGCTCGGCGCCCGCGAGCGCGGCCTCCACCGCCGAGCGAACCAGCGCGGTGCTGGTGCCCGCCTGCTTGGAGCCTGCGAAATCGCTTAACAGCCCGCCCGCAGCGCGATCGCGTGCGAGCGCAGCCACCTGCACCACGGGCGCAGCAACGCCCTGGCCCGGCGCCACCACCACCTTGCCGGTGCCATCGCCCAGATAAGCCCTCGCATCCCGGGTAACCAGAATGCGGTTCCAGACGTCTTTGCTTGCGTCCGACCCCGCCAATACGGAGTCCTGCACCCCGATCACACTGCGCAGCTGAGTGGAATCGGTGGCCTCGAACAACACTGCTACCGTCGACGGCGCGGCGGCCTCCACCAGAGAGAGAGCGGCATTACCGCGCGCACCCGCCTCGCTTTTCTGCTGGACCGATAGCGTGACCTTGGAGCGCTCAACACCACTTCGCTCCACTTCCATCCGCACATCGGTATCAGCCACCACAAACACACCGGCGGCGGTCACTGAAGATTTCGCGCCCAGCACAGCGCTGGCCTGCACGTCAGCGCCAAGCGAAAAATCGGTGAGCGCTGCGGCGGGCTTGCCGGTATAGCCCAGGGCTGCGCTTGCGAACAGCATCAGGTCGCCAGCGGTCTTGACCGTGCCGTTGACGTTGACCGATGCGGCAACGGTGGCGCTTGCCGAGGTGGTTGGGGAACCGGTAAGCGACGCTTCGGCAATCAGGTGCACCCCAGCACCGGCCTGCAGCAACGCGCCCTCGCTGATCTCAATCGATTCGGATTCAACGACCAGCAGCGCAGAACCAAGGTCTGCGGTCTTCACCACCACCTGGTCAGCACCCCCCAGACCGCGGATCGCGAACAAACCGGTGGGTTTGGCAAACACCAGGTCGTAGAGGCTGTCGGCGCTGACCCGCAACCGGCCGTCGGGCTCGGTGGCAAGCGTCACTTTGTTGTCGGCGGCAGACAGGTCAACGATCAGGTTCTGGACTTCTCCCGACAACGACAGCAGATCGCCCGTGCCGGACAGGCGGCCGCTCTGCGAGGCGCCCCGGGTCAGGTCGATGACCGTGGCCGAGGGCTCAAACTGCGCAAGATCAACCTCGACCGTCTTGCGCTCAACAACGTTCAAGCTGACGTTGTCGGCGGAGATGTCTTTAGTCGTATCGGGACGCGTCTGCTGCAGCATCGGCTCGGCCGACAGCGACACCCGATCCTCAAGCCTTTCGACCTGTGCGCGGCTGCGGGCATACGCCAGCCTTCTGCCCCGTGGGGACCAGCGCTTGAATCGTTTTGCAAAAACGTGTCCATCAGAAACTCCAGAGAAAACCAGGCAGGCTTATCGGCTAGCCATCAAAGATCAGTGCTCGTTGGGCGGCGACTTGAAGCCAGAGGTATCGGTCGGCGCCAGAGCGTCAGGGTCATCAACCGGCGGCCCGTCTTCGAGCCGCTCGAACTGCTGCAGAGAAACCAGGTGCGCGTAAATTGACGACAGCCAGCCTTCGCGACGCAGCTCGAAGAGCTTCGCGTCAGGAAGTCCGTCCAATCGCTCTTCGTTGATCACATAACAGCCGTTGACTTCGAGCGCCTCATCACCCCGGCGCGCGCGCACCGCAAACGGCGTAAACAGGTTGCGCGCCGCGAGCGCACGACAGAACGCGTCGGTGCGAAGCTGCATCTCGCGAATCTGCTGCAGCCACTCACGCGCCTGTTCAAGCGCCTCGGTGGGCGCACCCGCCGAATCAAACAGGCGGGCGCCTTCAGTGAGCGACACCAGTTCGCTCGCCGCATCGATGCAGACCGCAAAGCGTTCCGACTCGCCTTCGGCGGCTGCGCGCGCCAGCGCGAACGGATACGCGCGGATCACCGCAGGGATATAGGACGCGAGCCAGGTGCCATCGATATCAACATAGATGTTTTCGCCCTCACGCAGGCCCAGGAGCGCCATGGGGCGGAAGCTGTCGATGTCCGGGTCTTCAACGAACACAATCGGATAGATCGCCGCAGCGCGAACGAGCTCGGCCTGCATCAGCGCGGACATATGGACGCCGCGCGCAAACTCGAACCCGGTCTGCGGCCGCACGCGCAGCGCCGCATGGCGTTTCGAATTCAGTGCAACCAGTTCGCGAAACACGTCGACCAGACTCCTTCAGGCGCGGCTTGAGGGCTCGAACGGCAGGGCGTTGTCGAGCCAGTCATCGGACTTCAAAACGCCTCGACGACGCGAGAAGGCGTCGGCTTCCGCGCGTCGCTGTGACATTCGGATGAGCGCCCGCACCCACAGCGCGCGAAGCGGCAACCGCAGGCGTGCGGCTGTCGCAATCAGCGCCCGCGATGGGCGAGACACAAATCGCTTGATGAGGCCGTCCTCGGCGCTTACGAAAATCGATACGCTGCCGGGATCGCCCTGACGGCCGCATCGCCCGGCCAGCTGCCGATCGATACGTCCCGATTCATTGGCTTCGGCGATGATCACGTGCAGCCCACCTGCAGCCGGTACACCATCGCCCAGCCGAATATCGGTGCCGCGGCCCGCCATGTTGGTGGCGATGGTGATGCGCCCAGGCTCGCCTGCACGCGCGATGATGCGAGCCTCTTCAGCGTGCCTGACCGCATTGAGCAGCTCAAAGGGCAGACCGCGCGCGCCCAGCAGCGACGCCAGCGTTTCGCTTGACTCGACACTGCGTACGCCCACCAGCACCGGTTGGCCGCGCTCATGCAGCGAAACGATTTGCGCGACGACCGCCTGCCATTTGCGCCCCGCGGATTCAAACATCCGCGGCGCAGCCGTTCGGGTCAGCCGTGGCCGGTGGGTGGGAATAGGCACCACGCCCAGCTTGTAGATGCGCCAAAACTCGGCGGCGGCCTCGCGTGCAGTTCCAGTCGTTCCGGCAAGCCGGGGCATGCGCCTGAAGAATGACTGAAAGCTCATCTGGCCGAGCGATTCATTGGGGTCAGTCACATCGACCCCCTCGCGCGCCTCGATCGCCTGATGCAGGCCCGCGGTGAGCGTTCGGCCAGGCGTCATCCGCCCGGTGAACTCATCGAGCAGCACCACTTTGCCCTCGTCGACCAGGTACTGGTGGCCGCGCAGGATGAAGTGCCGCACGGTGAGGGCCTGGCGCAGAAGTTCTTCGCGACGCGGCTCGGCACGCCAGACAAGGCCCAGCTCGGCCGCGCGCGCAGTGAGCGCAGTGCGTGCGCCCTCGCGCAGCAACACGGTACGCTGGCGGCTGAGCAACTCGTAGTCGCGCCCCTCGACCATCTGATCGGCGATGGTCGCCACCAGCCTCGCTGCATCGGCGAGCCCAAGATCGCTTCTTGGTGCCGACAGAATCAGCGGCGTGACAGCCTCATCGACCAGCACATTGTCAGCCTCGTCAACGATCACTGAATAGAGGCCCCGCACCTGGATCTGCGGGGCCTGTGTATCAGGAGGCACCGTGCCGAGCCAGCGCCTGAGCGAAAGCCGCTGCGGATCGTGTCCGGCGCGCGCGGCAAGCTGATCGCGAAGGAAGTCAGCGAGCATCTCTTTTGCAGTGAGGTAGACCACATCGGCGCCGTAGCGCACGATTCGCTCCTCGGGCTTGTCGGTGGACACCACCGAGGCCACCGAGACGCCGCATCGCTGGTAAAGCGGCGACATTTCCTGCGCATCACGCGCAGCCAGGTAGTCGTTGGACGTGACCAGATGGCAGGGCTCACCGCTCCAGGCGGCCAGCACCGCGCCAAGCGACGCCGTGAGCGTTTTTCCTTCGCCTGTGGCCATTTCAGCGAGCCAGCCACGATGAAGCGCGAGCGCACCCATGAACTGCACCGGATATGGCCGCATGCCAAGCGATCGGTAGGACGCCTCGCCGATTGACGCCAGCGCCTCGATCAGCCTGCCGCCGGCCTCGATCGGGTCCCGTCGTACCGCTTCGCGAAGCATGATCAGCTGGTCGGCAAACGCGGCGTCATCCAGCACGGAAAATTGCGCGCAGGCCTTCGCCACGCGCGCTGAGGCTCGCCGGAGTTTGACCGCATGGTGCCCGCGGCGCTTCACCCAGCCGTGTGTGGCGTGCGCAAACGCGTCGGCGCCCTCGGGAAGTTTGGGCGCGAGCGGCAGCGGCGGCGGCACAAAGCCGGCCGGAACACCGGTGCGGGGCAAGAGTGCGGCAGCGGCATCCATGGGCTACACCCGGAACCTGCGCTGCAGAAACTGGCGAACGCCGCGCTCCCACTGCAACAGCAGCGGCGCGTCATCGAGCGTGAGGCGGATGGTGCCAAGCCGGCCATGCGCCAGGCCCAGCCCACCCCCCAGCGCCTCAAGCGGCAGCAGCGCCTGAATGCGGAAGAACGGTTCGGCGGCGGTGAGCCCATTTTGATCGGATGCGCTTACCGCGATGTCGCCGCCGCCTGCGAAGCCGAGCGCCCGCGAGGGCAGCGTGCCGGTTTCAAACGGAACGATCCTGGCCTCGGGCGCCACGATGTTGAGATGCTCCTGACCACGTAGCCGCAATTCAACCTGATGCACCCGGTTATCGAACAGGTGGGTGGCCACCTGCGGCAGCACGGCAACGAACCGCCAGCCATTGGGGTCGACGATGGCACCCAATGGCGAGCCGCGCGCCACCCAGCGCCCCAGCCCGGTGTCGAGATCGGGCGCACTCCAGATGCCGTCGATCGGCGCGGTGACCAGCAGCGCCGCGCGCTGTCGCTCGAGCTCAGCAATGACCGATTCAACCGCCACACGCTGGTGACGCAGCGGCATCAGGTCGGCCACTGACAAGGACGTTGCGCGCAGCTCCTGCGCAAGCAGCTGTTCGCGCTGCAGAAGCGCCGCGCGAAGATCAAACAGCAGATCGGGGCTTTCCAGGCGCATCAGCGGCTCACCCTGCCGAACGCTGGCACCGGGCAGCGCCATCAGCTCCACCAGAAAGCCTGGCGACTCTGAATTGAGCTGCCGATAAGCGCTGGCCTCCAGCACACCCGAAGCGCGGATGCGATCGGGCATCGGCACCATGGAAAGGGGAACGATGACCACCGCCGCCACGGCCAGCGCGAGCCCGACCGTGCGCGCCCGGTAGTGGTGCAGGCGCGGACTCGTCGACAGAAACTTCAAAAATTTCCAGAGCGGCACCACCACCACGGTAAAGCCCAGTATCCAGGCAAGCGCCACCCCCAGATCGAGGTATTCGCCTGCAATGAAAAACACGATGGTGGCCATCAGCATCAGCCAGTAGACGATGCTGGTCACGCCGTAAATCGGCAGCAGCCACGCTTCGGTCAAGGTGCGTGCCGCCGGTTTGGCGTTGGGCAGAAACAGCAGGAACCGCTCGCCCAGATAGCGCAGCTGCTCGCGCGATCGCTGAAACAGATTAGGCACATCCAGAAAATCGACCAGCATGTGATAGCCGTCGAAGCGCAGCAGCGGATTCAGGTTAAAGAGCAGCGAGGACACGCTGGCCACGAAAATCACGTTGTAGGCAATGGCATTGACGGCGCCCGGCGCGGTATTGGCCCACAGCAGCGCCGCGACAGCCGCCACACCCAGTTCTGCGATCACGCCCGCGGCACCCGTCAGCAGCCGTTCGGCCCGGCTTCTGAAGCCCCAGCTGGAGGTGGCATCCACATAGGGCATGGGTGCAAAGATGAGCAGCATCACGCCCATCTTATGAACCTCACCGCCATAACGCTTGCACACCGCCGCATGGCCAAATTCGTGGACCACCTTGGCAATGATGAAGCCGACATACAGGAGCGGCAGATTGCCCGGGGCAAGCAGGCCCGCGCTCTGGCCAAACAGTGTGTCGGCCGAATCGATCAGCGCCTTGCCGGCCAACGCGAGCAGCGCCAGATACAGCACCGCGCCGATGGGACCAAACAGGAACCGGATCAGCGGCATGGCCGCCTGGAGCATGCGGTCGGGGTCGATCAAGGGAATCTTGATCGCCAGAAAACCCATCAGGAGCGCCTTGGTTTCCTGGCGGCGCCGCTTGCGATAGCGCTCAAAGAGGCTCGCACCCGCGCTGGAGCGGTCGAAGTTCAGCAGATTCGACAGATTGAGCTGCCCCAGAAGCTGCACCACTTCTTCCTGGGTGAGCGCCGTATCGGGGTCAGCTTCGAGCGTGAGCATCCAAGCCTCTTCAATGGTGCGCTCAAGCGACAATCGGCTGACAAAGGCCCACGCCTCGCCGCTGACACGAAACCAATCGGACGACAAGGTGTCGCGCAGCATCACCCAGGTGTCGCCACGGAAGGTTTGCCGGTGCGCGCGAACGCTTGAGCGAAGCTCAACCCGCACCTTGGCGACACGGTGCCAGGAGTCGCTGAACGTTCGAGAGGCTGGATCGTCAAAGCTCATGATGCCGCGCTCAAATCCAGAAAACCTGCCTTAGATACCGAATGGTGCGATAGGTGAGCAGCCAGATGATGCTGCGCTCGCCCGCCTCAAGTCGTGCGCTGCCGCCCATGCCGGGTCGCCACCACGGCTGAAACTCGGCCTCGATGCGGGCACGCGCCAGATACACATTGCGTCCCTCACGCATGGTGGAAGCGGGATCGATCCGTTCGACCACCAGGGGATAGCGAAGATCGGGTCGGCCAACGAATGAGAACTGGCCACGCATGCCGATGGCGATTTCATGCACGTCGGCCTGATCGACTTCAAGCTCGACGTAGGTGTCACCCGTGTGGGCGAGCTTGACCAGCAGATCGCCTTTCCGAACAGGCGCGCCCAAGTTCTTTTTCAGCTCGCCCTCGACCACCACGCCAGTGAAGGGCGCCCGAAGCTGCGCATGAGCGAGCTGATGACGCGTGAGCTCGAGCTTGGAGGCAGCCTGCTGCTGGCGCGCCAGCGCGATCTGCATATCGGCAAGCTGGCGCGCAGCCTGGGCTTTTTCGGCCTCACGCGCGTACCGAACCGCGTCCGCCGCTGCCATGGCCTCTTCGAGGATCAGTTCGCGCGTGTCAAGTTCGACCAGCAGCGCGCCGGTTCGCACCGCATCGCCCACTTCAATGTAGGCATTGCGCAGGTAGCCATCAAACGGCGCGGGAATGAACAGGATGTCCTTGCTGCGAAGCGCGACCGGCGTACTGATTCGGTAGGGCCAGGGCAGCACCGCCAGCAGCGTGATCAGCACCGCCGTCCCAACCCCCACCAGTTTCCAGGCGGTATAGCTTGGCCCAAGCAGCAGGTCGCGCCATGCGACGAGCCGGGCAAACGCTCGCGCGCCAATCCAGCGGTCGGTGTCGTGCAGCACCACGAGCTGCCGGGCGCTGGACTCGCCAATGAGGCGCAGCTCCCAGGTTTCGCCAGGCTCGAACGCCCGGGCCCGACGTTCCAGGGTGAGCACCGCGACCGCGACATTGTCGACTCGCAGCGGCACCGACAGCAGATGCCCCGAGCCCTGCGTGCGTGAATAGGTTTCATGCGCGCGGCCCACGATCCGGGCATCGGGCGCTATCGGCCAGGCAAGTTCGATGTTCTGGTCGAGCGCCTCTTCCATGGCAGATTCAAGCTCGCGCGAGGCGTTGGCGCGGCGATCAAACTTTTCAACATGACTGACCGCGGTCAGCCGTACATAGCGGCTGCGCACCCAGCCCAGCGACACCCGGTCGCACTGAAAACGCACGGCAAGCTCATTGGCGAGCGTGAGCGCGGCGCGCATGAAACGGGTTTCAGCGCCCAGACGAATCGATAGCTGCAGCACGTCATACAGACGCTCTGCGCCGGTGGCCTGGGGCGAGCCCGCTTGCGCGGCCTGCTGCGACGCGGATTGCGCAACCAGCGCACGAAAACGCGCGTATTGAGCGGGAATTGACCCGGCCAGATCGGCGAGTGCGATCAGCGTTGCCGCATCCGAGGCGGCAGCGCCTGCAATCGGCGCCTGCGGCAGGATCACGATGACGGCGGTCTGCCCGGCCTGCACCGTATCGGCTGCCAGGCGCGTCGAGATGGCGGGCGCGTTGCCGCCGGGCCGAGCCGCTGCCGCGCCCGAGGGCGGTGCTATGGCGGCATCGCCCAGGCCTGGCTCGAGATAAGGCGACTCGTCGGCCGCGCCATCTGCGAGCCTCAGGATTCGAAGCGCATCGCCCGTCTGGTCGGGTGCACCCTGTGGCCACTGCGCCTGCGGCTGCCATCCCCGCTCATCATCGCGGGCAAGAAGCAGCACCCGACGCGCGACAAACGCGAGCGCCACGGCCTCGAGGTAGGCGGGCCAGAAGGCCTGCGCATCACCCGTAAACGATGCAAGCTCAGCGAGCCTCGCCGAACCCCGACGGACGTCGGCACCTTGCCGGGCGAGGAGCTCTGCGTGCATCAGCGTCTGGCCCGGTTCGCTGGCGGCGTCGCGCCTGGCGAGGACACCGAGGTGGCGGTAATGCGGCCGGCCGTTCCGGGCCGAATCGATCCGTCGGCGTTGTCGAATTCAGCAATCACATCCACCAGTCCGCTGGCCGGATCAGCGACCGGCGATACAAACACCAGCTGCGCGAGCCGGGTTAAGGGCTCCGCATCAGATCCGAGCTGCAGCATCACCGAGCTGCCGGCGCGCACCCGGGCAGCGTCTGCGATCGGCACGGTGCCGCTGAAGCGCGCCGTGCGCACATCAACGACCACCATGACCGGTTCGTGGGGCGCGACGCTTTCACCGATGCGCGAGACGATTCGCGTGACCACGCCATCGATTGGCGAGCGCAGGTGCCGCCGCTCGTAGGCCTCGCGCGCCAGATCGAGTTCAACGCGCTCGCGCCGCTTGGCAAACTCAATCGACTTGCGCTCGGCGATGATGGTGCCCAGCGCGAGCTCTTCATCTTCAACCTGTTTGCGCGACACGCCGCCGGTGGTCAGAAGCGATTTCGCCGAACGCACCTGTTCAGTCAGGGTGAGCTCTTTGGCGCGCAGCTCTTCAAGCCGGGCGTTGTCCTCGAGCATGACCTCGCGGCGCCGAACCTCGAGCGACTCAAGGGTTCGGTCCATGTGAAGGAGCAGGTCGCCCTTGCGCACCCGATCGCCTTCCTTCACGAACAGCGCTTCGATGCGGCCAGCGGCGGTCACGCTCAGCTTAAGGTCATGGATGGCCTGCGTGATGCCGGCGGCCGGCGTCACGGCGCCTGACGCGGCTGCAGGCCTCGCGGCACTGGCGCCTGCGGTCGCAGCCGAATCCGCTGTCGCGCCGGTACCGGAAGCGGCGGCCGGCTGCGCTGCGGGAACCGCAAACGAGGGGGCTGCAGGCTCGGGGATCCTGGGCAGGTCAGCGCGGCCGGACGCGGGAAGCGACTGCACCGGCCCGCGTTGCGCGCCGGCAGCGGGCACATTGAGCGCGGGCGACGCGGCAGGGGACGCGTCAGACGCCCAACCCGGCGTCGCAGCCGCCACCAGCGTGAGGGACAGGACGAGCCCTGCCACGCAACGCGCCCCGGCGAAGTGCTTCTGGCACTGCATCAGCCACGCCATCAGCGCCAGCGATCCAGCAACTGCCCCTGGGCGGCCTCGAGCAGTACATCGGCCTTGCTCCAGGCCACCTGCTGCTCGATCACCGCCAGCCGCGCGTTAATGGCGCGCTCTTCGCGCAACAGGATTTCGCGCATGTCGCTACGGCCCGCGGAAAGCCGCGTGCGCTCCAGTTCAAGCTGACGCTGCTCGCGCTCGGCAACGTCTTTCCAAAGCGACCAGCGTTCGTTGGCGCTTGCCAGCATGCCAATGCCCGTGTCGATGTCGTTCGCAATCGCCACCTCAAGCGCCTTCAACTGCAGCAGCGCATCCTCTTTGCGCAGCTTCGCCGCCTGGATGTCCGCCTTCGCCTGCCGGTTCTCCCCCAGCGGCATCGACAACTGCAGCCCCAGCGTCCACGACGGGTAGTCATTCATCCTCATGTACGACAGCGAGCGCGCCGCCGACATCTCCAGACCGTTCATGCCGTAGCTCGCCACCAGATCGAGCTTGGGCAGTCCCTGGTTGTTCGCATACGCAAGCTGGATGCCCTCGCGCTCGAGCATCGCCTTGCGCATCCGGTAGTCGTCGCGGCGCTCGATCGCGCGCCGCATCGCCTGTTCAAACGCCACCGCCCGGCCCTGAACCGCCGGCAGCGCGTCGCTGGCACGCAGGCTCGCCGGCGCCTCGTTGGCTGCCACCATCAGCAGCGTGCGAAGCTTGTTGACCCGCTCCTGCACACCCTGGCGGGCCTCACTCAGGCCAGCCTGGAAGCGACCCAGGTTGTTCTCAACTTCCCAGATTTCAGACTGCGGCAGCCGGCCCTGTCGGTTGAGCGCGCGAGCCTCCTGCAGCAGCCGCTCGCCCATTCGGACCTTCTCAATGGCCGACCCGGCGCGCTCCTGCGCAAGCAGCAGATCCCAGTAGGAGAACACCGCCTCGGCGACCACGCTCGCTTCGGTATCGCCGCTGGCAAATTTCGCCGCCCGCGTGTCCAACTCAGCAACCCGTACCCGCGCCAGCGTGACATCGCGACCCGCGTCACGCGCCAGCGGCTGCGTGAGGGTGAGTCCGTAGAACGCCCGGTAGTCGTCGTTGTCGTTCTGACGGATGTTGCGCGTGATGTTGGTCATGAACTTCGACATCGTCGCCTTGGCCTCAACCTTGGCGCCGGTTTCGAGCAGCTGCGACACACCCACCGAGTAGTCAACGCCGGTGCGGTCATACAGACCGAGACCCTGACGAATGAGATCTTCCTCAGGGGTGTTCTTTAGCCGCTGACGGCCATTGAGCACCGAGACCGAGGCCTGCGGCTGGAAAGCCGAGCCCGCGCGCTCGATGCTGGTGCCGGCGATTTCCTGTTCGGTTCGCTTGGACAGGATCGCCTTGTTCGCAGCGCGAATCTGGCGCACGAAGGGGGCCAGTTGAAGGTTGGTTTCGCGGGCGGTGGCGGTGGCCGCGGCGGGAGCGGCGGCGGGGGATTGAGCCGCCACCGGCGTCATCGCGATCGACATGAGCGCCGCGCAAGCCAAGGCCCAGCGCGATACGCCACCCATCGACTGCGGGGGGTGGCTTGCCCGCGGCTGCGGTGAGTCGGGATGCGTTCCGCCGCACGTCACGAGTCGGTATCGCCAATAGGTTGAAACAGGTGGTTTCATCGACCGGTTCCTAATGAACAGGAAACAAAAAAGTGGGCTCAGACATCGAGTTATGCAGGCGGCAGCCGACTAGAAATTTTGACTCGCTTATAGCTGATTTCACCGAGCTTGTCTTACATGGCTTTTCGCTATCAAAATCATTCCCGGATTCCATATTTTCGGGTCATGCATCCGTCCTTTCAGATTGCGTGCTGCCGCGGTCAACACTGGCTGAGTTCTCAAGCGAAAGTCTGACTGTTGGGTCAGCCGAAACCGCCGGGGCATCGGCCGGTAAACCCTGCTGCGGGTCAGTGGTCACCACCCCCTCCGCGGGTCGATCGAACCAGCGTGCCAGACGATCCGCCAGCCCGTGAACCACCCCGCCCAGGCGCGCACGAATCCCGGTAACTCTCAGCGCCGGCTCTGCTGGCTCGGACTCGGACGTGGTGGCCGGTGTTGAGCGATCGCTTCGCGGTGCCTCAGCCGGGGCCGCGCCCGAGTCAGGCGCTGAGCCTGGCTCCGGCGGCTGACCAGGCGCCGGTTCCGGCGTGCCAGCGGGCGCAGCGCCTGCCGGCGGCGTAACCGGCAGCACCGGCGCTGCGGGCGCTGCGGGCGCTGACTCCGACCGCGCGGCGGGACTGCGTGCAGCATCGCTGACCGACTGCATGGCCACGGTCGCGCTGACGCTCTGCGATACCGGCTGGAGGACCGCCGAGACCGGACGCTGTTCCACCACCCGCGGGGCCGCTTCGGTAATCAGCGTGCTGCTGACCGTGACGGGCGTTGCGCTGCCGCGCGAGGCAATCACCTGCGTGATCGGAATCGCGGACTGGGCCCCGAGCAAGCCCTCGGTGACAGCTTGCAGGCCTGCCGAGAGCACGTTGGCCGTACTCGATGAAATCGTCGGCGATGCAAGCCCGGTGGTGCTCGCAGTCGCCCCGGCCGCGCCCGCTGGCTGCGAGAACAGGCCGCCCGACACGAGGCTGATCATCGATAAGGCTTCCTTCTCGGCGATCGCGGTCTTGCCCGCCAGCATCACCGATCGGCCGCTACGTGCCTCGAGCCGACCGGGTTCTATCCGCCCGGTTTGCGTGAGGAGCGCGACCCAGCCAGTGCGTGACTCGTTGACAACCCCGGCCGCGCCAATTCGAAGCCCCGTCTCGCCTGCCAGCACGATGTGCCCGCCGGAACTGTTGCGCGCTTCAACCGACCCCACGCTGACCCGCAGACTGGCCTCGCCAAACTGCCCGATACCGTTCACAGCGGCCAGTTGCAGCGCCCGCGAGGTTCGAATATTGAAGGCCCGGTCGGTGGTTGAGTCGTAGATTGCGCCACTGCTGGTGACACGGATGGATCCGCTGCTGGATTGGATTCGCGCGATCCCGATGTCGCCATCGGCCTGCAAAGCGATGTCGCCCTCGGTGGTTGAAATGCTGCTGCCAGGTTCCATGACGATAGAACCCGAGCTGGTGATGCGAACCTTGCCCATCGGCGCCGAGATGCCATCGACGACTTTCAGCGGGCCTTGAGCGTCGATGAAAACATCGCCGCGTTCGCTGACCGCGGACACGCCCGCTGCCGCAACGGCGGCCGCCAGATCGCCCGCGGCGCGAATCCGCGCCAGTCCCGTGGTTCGGACCTGGGTGGTGGCGGCCGAATCAAGGTCCAGGGACACATCACCAGTCGCGGCAACCGTGACCGCCGCGCCGATCAGGCTCAAGGTTCCACCGATCCGGTTGGCTGCGTCATCGAGCACAATCGACTGCGCCGCGGCACTGATGCGGCCACCGCCAGCGATCTCGAGTGCTCCCTGCTGGCGAACCGCACCCGCCGAATCAATATCGACCCGGCCGGCGAGACGACCGCTGACCAGCAGGACCTCACCGTCTGCATCGGTACGAACCGAGAGCAGGCTGTTTGCCCCGCTGGCCTGCGCCGCCAGTCGCAGCGCACCCTGCGCGCGCACGCTGGCATCGCCTGACACCGCAAGCGACAGATCCAGCGGGCCCGCATCGCGGATTCGTGCAACGCCCGCCTCGATCCTCACCGGTCCGTCGAACTGGTTGTCGCCCCGTGACAGGTCGACAACACGCCCTGCTGCACGGACCTCGGTCGTTCCCGTGACCTTCGCGGCGCCCGTCTGTTCAACCCCGCCCTGCAGCAGGAGATCGCCTGCGATCTGCACTTCGCCCAGGCGGATCAGCCCCGATTCGCTCGCAAGCGAGGTGTTGCCGTCGACGCGAAGCGTTGCGGCCGACAGCGCTTCACCCTGGCTGATCGCAGACAGCCTTGCCTGCGCACCCGTTACCTTGCCGGACACTGCGAGACTGCCGCCAGCCCGCACCACCGCCGACGCAGACTCGTCAGCCGCCCGCGATGCATCGCTTTGCGACAGGTCGAGCGTCACCGCGACGTCGTTGCGGTCGGACAGCGACGCGGCGCGCCCGATCAGCGTCACCGTGGCGCCGAAATCATTGTCACTGCGATCAAGGATGATCTGGCCCTGCGCACCCGCATCCAGGCGGCTCGCGCCGCCGAGGGTGAGGCCTCCGGTCTGGCTGATTGAGCCGCTCGCGTTGACCGCCATGATGCCGCTCATCTGAAGCGCGCCCAGGCTTGCCGCGGCGCCTGCCTGCAGCGTCAGATTGGCGCGTGACCCGGTCAGGCGGCCCTCGACCGAAGCGGCGCCCGCCGCCGTCAGCGTGACCGGGCCTGCCGCATCGAGCGACACGGTGAGCGCGTTCCGATCAAGGATCGTGGCCGCCCCCCCGCGCAGCGTGAGCCGCGAACCGAAGTCGTTGCCAGCCGCCGTCAGCACGGTGCTGGTTGAGCGAATCACCGCGTCGCCGCTTACCTGTATCTGCGTACCCTCGGCCTGCGTCAGCTGACCGGCCTCGGAGTCGATGCTGAGGCCACCCACATTGAGCGAGACCGCAAGCGTCACATCATCGGTATTGACGATCGACAGCGTCCGGCTGCTGAGGGTGACGGCACCGCCCGCCTGGGCTGGCGTCGTCACCAGATCCGCTCCGGTGCGGCCTGCGATCGCGAGGCTGGCAATTTCCAGGGCCCCGCCATCGACCGCCACGGTGCCAAGATTCAAGGTCTCGACACCGGTGAACGCGACCCGGTTAGCATCGCCCGCGAGCATGCCGTCTTTAAAGATCACCTGGACCTGGTCATTCGCGCCTGCGCGAATCGTGACCGCGTCGGACCGTGCAGCGCCCTGCAGCGCCAGGCCCTGCGCAAACTCAACCGAGTCGGCGCCAGTAACTACGAGGCGACCGCCGGCGGCCAGTTCAAGCGCCTTGCTGAAGACGACCGTACCGGTCGCGTTCAGTACCAGGTCACCTTCGATTCGAACCGGCTGGTCAAAGCGCAGATTGACTGCGTTGGTGACGGTAAGCGCTTCGAGCCCAGCGCCGGCTTGACCACCAACCTGCTGCTCGAAGACGATCGAACCGCCTTCGGCTGACAGCGTGAGCGAGTCGTTGTTGGCACTGCTGCCGCGCAGCGGCGATTGCACCCGAACCGCATCCCCTTGCAGGGCGGCGGCAGGGCCGGCTGACAGCGCGACTGCGCCTGCGATCTGCATCGTGCTGCCGGCAAAGCTTGCACCGCCAGCCAACGCGCCAGAGCTTTGCGTGATGGCGATGATGCCCGCTCCGGCGTCAAAGACGCTGCGGCCCGTGACCCGAACCGCGCCGGTCTGCGCCAGTTCGCCCGCCGAGCGCACCTGCAGATCACCGCCAACGGTGGCCGCGCCCATCGATGCGTCGGCTGCGCTGGTCAGCGCAAGCGATCCCGCCACCACCAGCTGATCGACCACCAGCCTGCCGGAGCCCGTGGACTTGAGCGTCAGATCGGTGCCCTCTCCGGTCAGTGCGCCGCCCACGGTGAGTGCGCCGCCCGCCTCGATCGTTGAATCAGCGATCGCGGTCAGCTCGATCCGCAGCGCATTGGCGTCGCGCACCTGCGCCTCCCGAGCTGCAAGTTTCACCAGCCCGCCGAAGTCATTGCCCGCGTCGGTAAGCACCACCGTACTGCCCGGTGCGACGATCTCGCCCGCACCACCCACCTTGAGGGCAGCGGTCTGCGTGACTGCGCCTGCAGCGCTGACCGTCAGGCCGTCGCTCACCGACACCGAACCCAGCGTGAGTGCAGCCGCGCTCGTCAGCCGCAGATCGCTCGCATCGCCCACCACGCTCGCGCGAATCACCGTCAGGCTGGATGCCGACTGGAGCCGTACATCATCATTTGCTTCGACATCAACCGATAGAGCGCTGGCTGATTGGATATCGACCCGGCTGGCGAGCACCGTCACGGCACCCGCGAAGGTGTTGCCCATAGCGCTCAGCGTCACGGCGCTGTCGCCCGCATCGATCGTGGTGCGCGCACCGATCTTCAGCATGCTGTCCGCGCCCTGCGTGACCGGTCCTGCTGAATTGGCCTCAAGCGCGCCACCCACGGTGAGCCCGCCGAACTGCACGCCCTGAGCGCCTCTGCCAGTCACCTTCAGGTCGCTCTGCTCACCGGTCAGAATTCCAGACACTGCCAGCGCGCCCCCACTGTTGACCACGACATCGGCGCTGGCGGTGACCTCGAGCGTGAGATCGCTCGCGGCGCGCACATTGACCGCCGACCCCACGGCACTCAGCTTGCCGCTGAATCGGTTGGCATCGTTTTCAAACGTGATGGCATTCGAGCCCGCATCAATCGTGGAAGCTGCCCCCAGCGTCAGTGCGCTGGTCTGGGTGACTGCGCCCGCGCTGCTCAGCATCAACCCGCCCGCAAGCGTGAGCGACTCCAGGCTGACCGCGCCCAGGCTGCTCAGCGTCGCGGTGCTGCCCGCACCAGACCCCACGCCACTCAACACGCTTAGCGCGCCGGCGCTGCTGATGCGAGTCGCCGCGCTGCCGCTGAACCGAACCGCAAGCGCGCTGTCTGCGTCGTGGACAGTAAGCTGCGCGCCCGTCAGACTGACCTCGCCCGCCAGACGGTTATCAACCGACGACAGCGTGATCGCCTGACCGGCTGCGCTGACCGTCGTGCTGCCGCCCACCGTCAGTGCGCCCACCTGCGTGACTGCGCCGGTGCTGGTGATGCCCACATTGCCACGAACCTCGAGTGCGCCCAGCGCAAGCCCGGCCGAATCGACCACCAGCCCACTGTCCGCACCACTGACCACGCCACTCAAGCCCAGCAGGCCGCCCGCACGGGCATTCACCGAGCCGGTCGCGGTCATCGACAGTTCAAGCGCATTGCGGTCGCGAATCTGTACCGCGGCCGACTCGATGCCGACCCGGCCACCGAAATCATTGCCCGCCCGATTCAGGGTGACGGTCTGGCCTGCCGCGCTGAAGGTGGACGCGCCCGCAATGCTCCAGTCGCCGGTCTGACTCAGCGCACCCGCACTGCGCAGCCGCGCGTCGCCACCCACTGTGAGCGCTGCTGCGGTCAGGGCCGCATCGCTTCGTGCATCCAGCGCACCGCCCACGGTAAGCGCTCCGAACTGAACGCCCTGCGCGCCCTTGCCCGTGACGGTCAGATCGGCGCCCTGCCCGCTCACAGCGCCCCGCACCGTGAGGTTGCCTGCCGCCTCCACCACCGTCGCGCCCTGGGTGGTCAGTTCGATCGACAGCGCGCCGTTATCCACCAGCTGCGCCGACCGTCCTCCTAATTTCACCGACCCGCCAAAGTCGTTGCCACGGTGGGCAAGCGTTACCCCGGCGCCGGTGGAAAGAATGTCTGAATCACCGGCCACAGCAAGTGCTTCGTCAGACTGCGTGATCGCACCACCCGCAGTAAGCGACAGCGTGCCGCCCACCTGGACCGAACTGAGCGTGAGCGCGCCGCCTGTGGTCACCGTCAGATCGCTTCCGACCGCGCCAAGTGGCGCCCGCAGATCGAGCGCGCCCTCGGTCTGGATGCGCACATCGCCAGGGCTTGAGAGCCGCAGGCTGAGCGGCTGCGTGCCGATTGAGGTGATGGTGAGATCGCCGCCAGCGGTCGGCCGCACATCGCTGCTGCCGCTCACGGTGAGCGCGAGCGCAGTGGTGTCGCGAACCGACACCGCCCCGGTGGTGGTGATGCTTACTGCACCGTCAAACCGGTTGGCCTCGTGGGTAAGCGTGACCGCGCCGCTGCCGGCGACGATCTGCGCTGCCCCGCCGACGCTGAGTGCACCGCTCTGGGTGACCGACGCGCCGGCCATAACCGACAGCGCGCCTGCGATGCTGCTTGCAGCGAGCGTTGCGGCTCCCGCGGCGCTCAGCTGCAGATCGCTGCCCGTGCCGGTGACCGTTGCGGTCGCTGAGAGCGCACCGCCACTGGTCACCGACGAATCCCCGCGTGCGGTTAGCACCACGCTGAGATCATCGCTGTCGCGAAGCGTCACGCCAGCACCCTCGGCACGCACAGCGCCACCGAAGAGATTGCTGGCCGAAGCCACGGTGATGTCGCCGCCTGCCTGCAGCGTTACCGCGCCGGCCACGCGCAGCGAGCCGGCTGCGCCCTGGGTGATCGCCCCGGCGCTGGCGGTGGCGGCGAAAGTTGCCGCCTGGATCTGCGCATCAAGCTGAAGCGCGCCCGCACTGCTGATCTGAAGATCGGCCACTTCGAGCTGGGCACTGCTGCGGCCCGCCACCGGGCGCAGGGCAATCGCCGCCCCGGCCAGCCCCTGAATGGTGAGCCCGCTGAGCACCAGACGCCCATTGTCGGAGCGGATCTGCGGCGCGAACGTGCCGAGTCCAGCGATCTCGAAGCTGTTGCTATCGCCCGCCAGCACACCGGCCGCGAAGCTGACAACGCTGCCGCCCGTTCGCGTCGAGGTGATGCGGATCGGATCCGCGTAAGCAGGACCGCTCAGCGCGACGCCGGCATCGAACCGCACCGCATCCGCGCCATCGATCTTCAGCGTGGCCCCAGCCGACAGGTTCAGCGTTCGCGCAAAGCCCACCGCGCCGCCCACGGACGTGATGTCGAGGCTTCCCGACACCGTGGGATCGATGGCAAGCTCGCCACCGGCCCGCACCGTGAGATTGCCGCCTGCCTGCGCCTCCAGCACCATGGCATTGGTATCGGCGATGCTGATCGCACTGCCCGCCACGACAACGCGGCCGCCGAAGTCGTTGTCGACATTGGCGAGCGCAATGGCTTGACCCGCCGCGCTGATTCGCGCGGTTCCACCCACCGCCAGCCAGCTGGTCTGACTGATGCCAGCGCCTTCCGTGGTCACCGTGAAGTCGCCCGCAACCGATGTGCGGCCCAGACTGACCGCCCCGCCTGCTGCAGGCGCCAGCAGCAGACTGCTGCTGCCGCCGCTGACCGTGGCACTTACTGTGATCGCGCCGCCTGAACGCACGACCGCATCGCCGCTTGCAGCCAGAACAGCCTGCAGTGCGGTGCTGTCGCGCAGAACAATCCGCCCGCCCGCCGCATAGACGCTGCCGCCGAACACGTTGGCTGCATTGTCGAGCGTGATTGCGGTTTCAACACCGAGCCGGTTCTGCGCCGCATCGGCAACCGCCGCGCGGTTCAGCTGCAGCCGCTCCACACGGGCCGACACCACCGCTTCGTCGGCCGGTACGGTATAGCGGAACACCTTGGAGGTGGGCGAGGAGGCTGCCGCGTCATACAACGCACTGGCGCTGCGTGTGCCCGCATCGGTCTGAAGAACCAGATCAAGGCTTGGTGCGCCGCTTGCGGTATCGATCGCAGTCGCTTCGCTGAAGGCGAGCTTGAACACCATCGCACGACCGGCTTCATAGCGCCCCTCAGCGGGAACATCGATCCGGGTGATGGTTGGAACGGTGCGATCGACCGTTGCGACGGCCGGCGCTGTGCCGACCTGGAGGAAGCCTTCGCGAACCAGGGTCGAGCCCGTTGCGCTCGCAACGCTGAGCTGCACCGGTCCACTACCGGCGAGGCTCGACAGGTCAACGTTCGACACCGTCCAGCTGCCGTTGACCACCGACGCATTGGACACCACGGATGCGCCTGTCGAATCGGTAAAGCGCACGGTGAGGCTGCCGATTCGGTTGCCTGCGACATCGGTGAGCGCGGCGCCGTTGATGCGAAGCGCCGAAGCAGTTGCCGCATTCACCGTGGTGCCCGCGGGCACGGTGTAGCGGAACATTTTCGTGGTGGTCGATGACTGCGCGGCCAGATACTCGGCCCGCACAAGCCGCGAACCCGTGGCCGTGGTCAGCGAAAGCTCAAGCTCGGGCGAACCCGCCGCAGTATTGATGGCAACCGATTCGTTGAACAGTACCGCGAACATCATGGTACGACCCGCCGCATAAACGCCTGCCGCGGGTCCATCCACCCGGCTGATCTGCGGGAATACTGTGTCGTTCCCCGTTTCAATCGGCGCATTGCCCAGATTGAGCAATCCCGCCTGTTCGAATCGGCTGCCGGCAGCCCCGGTGATCACCAGCCGAACCGGCCCGGTATCGGCCAACGCAAACAGGTTGATGCCGCTCGCAGTCCAGGCGCCGTTGGTGACGCTCACCGTGCGCTCGACCGTCTTGCCCGCCGAATCAGAGAAGGTAAGCGTGAGCGTGCCACCCGCCGCGGTCGATGCCGTGCCCGACAGGTCGATGGCATTGCGGCTCGCCGAGGCAACCCAGCGGCCCTCTGCCGCATTCACCGCGATGGCGCCCGCGGGCTGAACCACCGCGTGGGCCAGGCCACTGCCCGCTGCGGCAAGCACAAGCCGCTCGACAGTGGCGCCGGCCAGTGCCGAGACCGTGCCGCTTGCGGCGATGGCATTGCGTTCAGACGACGCAACCCAGCGCCCTTCGGCGGTGCTCAGCTGAATCTGCGGCGCATTCTGCGCCAGCGCTGAATCGCCGGTAAAGCTTATCTGCTGACCTTCGATGCGGGTTTCGCCCGCCACCGACAAAGCGCCGGTCTGGGTGATGGCGCCCGAGCTGTAGACCGTGAGATGACCCGGCACCGAGCCAATCGATCCCAGCGTGACGGCGCCGCCGGCGAGTGCGATCAGCGTGAGATCGCTGGCCGCACCGCCGATCGACCCGGCCACCGACAGGTTTCCGCCCGCCTCGAGCCGCATGTTGCCCACCGACACAAAGCTGCCCGCCATCGCATCGCTGTCGCGTACGGTGAGCGCGCCGCCCGCGTTCGCGGTGACATTGCCACCGAACCGGTTGGCACCGGCGAGCGAGATTGCGCCGGACGCGGTGAAGCTTGGCGCGCCCGACACGATCATTGCGCCGGCAGTCGACTGGCTGATCGCGCCTGCGCTCGCGCTCACGCTCAAGGCGGTGGCGGTCAGGTTCGCATCGAGGCGAATGTCGCCCGCATGGCTGATGGTGAGCTGCTGCGCTGCCAGGGCTGCGCTGGTTCGGCCCAGCGCAGGCTCCATCGCGAGCGCGCGACCGGCTGCGCCGGTGATCGACACATCGCCCACCACCAGGCGGTTGAGCGCCGCATCAAACTGCTTGGCCACCGAGAATGACTGCACGCCCGAGAGCTTGAAGCTGTTGGTATCACCCGCGAGCAGGCTTGCGCCAAACACGATCGTGACATCGTCGCTGGCAGCCGGCGTGATGGTGATCGGGCTGGCATGCGCATTGACGCCGCCGGCCAATCGCACGCCGCGGTTGAAGATGACCGATGTCGCGCCCTCGACCACCAGCCGGCCATTGCCATAGATCACCAGTTCGTCTGCGAAGGTGATGGTGCCGGTTGCCTTGATCGTGAGATCGCCCGCCACATAGACGCTGTCCTGGAAGTTGACGTCCACCGCCTCGGTGATGCGCAACAGCTCCAGATCGATGATGCGGTTGGCCGTGAGGCTGAAGCCTTCGCCCGAGCCCGTCGTGTCGCCCAGGCTGGCGCGCGACACAGTGAGGACGTCGCCGGACACATAGCCTCCGCCCAGCGATTCCAGACTCACCGAGGTGACGACGCCATCGGTCACAACCATATGCGCCGTCGCGCCGGTTCCCGTGCCGCCAAGTAGCGGAACGCTGCTGTAAATTCGGCCCGCCGACGCGGTGGGCTCCACGCCCGCCGTACTCGGCGTCATCAGAACCGATGCGCCTGAGGCCGAAGCCGAAGCAAGCTTTGCACCCGCGGCCGCGCCGGTTGCGCGCGTGGTGAGCAACGCCGCCACCTTGGCGGCGATGTTGGCGTGCACCTGCTGCTGCGTCCCGCTGCCGCCCCCGGTGCCGTTCGCACTGAGGTCGTTGGCCACCACGGTGTAGACCACGTTGCCGCCTGCCACACCGCGCACCACCACCTGATCACCGGCGATAAAGTCGCCCGCCAGACGCAGCCGGAAGGCATCGCCCTCGCTGCTGAGCGTGACCGAACCGCGACCCGCTTCGGTTGAATACCCTGCGCCGCCCGTAAATGCGAAGTCGCCGTTCTCGAGGCTGCTGCCAATGCCACTGCCGATCCTGCCCTGCAGCGTGATGTCGCCGCCCAGCGCACGCAGGGTGAGCGAGTCGCCCTCGAAGGCAGGCGTGCTCGGATCATCGACCCGGTCGCTGCCGTTGATGCGACCGGTGACGGTGAGATCAGGCGTACCCACCGTGACGACGCCGCCCGAGGTCAAGGGAATGACGGTGGCCGTGACCGTGAACTCGCCTTCATTGCCCGCCTTGAGGCCGGTAAATCGAAGGCTCGTGCCGCTGCCGTCCACCGTGGCGCGCGCACCCGATCCCGGGTTGGCGAGCACGGTGGCTGCAGCCGCTCGCAGCCGCGCGGCAATGTTGGCAAGCGCCTGCGCGGGGGTGGCCGCGCCGCCGCCGCCCAAACCGTCAACCGTGAGGTCGCCGGCGGTAACGGTCAGCGTGATGTCGGCGGTGGCTGCGCCGCGTACGGTGATCTGGTCGCCCGCGACGAAGTTACCCGACAGATCGAGGCGGTATTCCTGCGCACCGAACACCGCGCTTCGTGCGGTATCGCCTGAGGTCAGCGTCACATCGCCGAAGATCCTGAGCGCGTCATTGATGAACAGGCCCTCGGTCATCTCAAGCTCGGTTCCGCCCGGCGCGGTACCGTCGAACTCGGTGGTGTTGCCCGAGCCCTGCACCTCGGTCTTGGTGCCCTTGATCTTTCCGCCAACCCGCACCTTGCCGCCATCGCCCTGCGCCTGAATCACCAGCGGTGTGCTCATCGCAAGCGAAGTGCCCGAACCGCCGAGCGCGACAGGGTTCGAGCCACCCGTGGCACCCACCACCAGCACAGGAATCGCGCTGACCTGAGAGGGATCGAGGCTTACGCCCGAGCCGCCCGAGCCGCCAATCGAAATGGGCGCATTGGGATCGGCGGGCTTCAACTGCAGACCCTGCCCGGCGTTTTCCGAGGCCATCTTGGCCAGCGCCTCGGCCGACAGCGCACCATCGACTTTCTGCGCAGTGACCACCTGCGGCGCACGATCAGCCGGGATCACCTTGGCGAGTTCGAACTTGGTTGTGGCGGCTGGCGTCGCGCGCAGCACCGCTTCGCTCAGCTGTACCGCGCCTGCCAGCGGGTCGCGAATCGAACCAAACACCAGCTTGTAGTAGCGGTAAGGCGTGGCGTTGGCAAAGGTGACCGCGCTGCTGGCACCGCGATCGGTGAGCAGGTTGGTGGGCGCATTGGTGGCCAGTTCAGTCCAGGCCCCGCTCGCCCAGGCAAGGTTGTCATTCGCACCATAGACCGACACAGTCATCGGGTCGCGGCCCGGCTGATCGGCTGCGCTCGTCAGCACCAGCTCGTTGGCGGCGGCTGCCGTGGCAAGCGTGATCGTGAATCCCGCTCCCGATTCGCCAATACCCAGATACTGCGTGCTCGCCCGAGCGTCGATGACATTCGACGCTGCGGTGGCCGGTGTAGCCTGCGGCACCGACACTTTGGCCTCGGCAATCTGTACCCGGCCAGCCGCGGCATCGCGTACGCCATTGAAGATGACCTTGTAGTAGCGGTAGGCGGTGGTGTTGCTGAAAATCGCATCCACCGTCGCGCCCCGGGTGGCGGGCAGATTGGTGGCCTGATTCTCTGCGATCAGCGACCAGGCCGAATCATTCCAGCCCAGGTCGGTGTTCGAGCCGTAAACAGTAAAGCTGGTGGGATCGCGACGCGCGTCCTCACGCGAGGTGGTGAGCGTGAGTGACTTGGCCACGCCCGGCTGCGCGAGCGTGAACTTGAGCCCGGCATTGAGGTTGCCGAGGTTGACCTTGGGTTGCGCGGTGCCCGGTGCCACGTTGAAGGTTTGCAGTGTGGCGCCATTGGCCGCACTGCTTACCGTCAATTTGAGCGTCGATGCATTGCCCAGATACACCAGACCATCGGTGCGCGCGAAATAAGCGCCCAGCGCTGCACGGGTTCCGGTGATCACTCGGGCCGAATCGCTGCCGTTCACCGAAATGCCCGGTGCGGGTTGAGCAAAGAACACGCCGCCCTGCGCACCGGTTTCGGTAATGGTGACCTTCAGGGTCTCGACACCCGCTGCGGCTGAGCTACCACCCAGCGCTGCGGCTTCCTGCGCAGTCAGCAGAACCACCCGTGCGGCAGGCGCCACAAAGCTGGTATCGGCGCGGCCGTCAATGGCCGCGGCGGGCCCTGAATTCGATCCCGACAGCGCGGTGATCGGCGAGCCGCTCACCGTTGTGATGGCAGGCAGCGCTGCCGGCGCGGGCGACGCAACGGCCGCGGTTGCCTCAAGCGATATCGCGCCGCCGGCGTGGTTGAGCAGCTGCCCTTCAAGCGTCAGGCGTTCCGACACATCAAGCGTGAGCCCGCCCACCACCAGATCCGATTCGATCGCCAGCCGCTTGGCCACAATCCGCAGTTTGGTTGCGCCCAGGTTCATCGGCAGCTTCGTGCCCTGCGCGTCGGTGAAGCCTGCCAACCGGATGATGTCGCCCTGGATGACGAGCTGCCCCAGCGTTGAATCCCAACGCACATCCTCGACGCCCGACAGCATGCGGATCACATCCGGTGCGCCGTTGACGCCCACCGCGACTCGGCCGAGCTCAACCAGCGTGCCCTGTCCCGTGGACTTCGCGGGCTGGGGCTTCAGCGCAAGCGTCAGCGTGTCATCGGCAAGCAGCGACACGCCGCCCGCGCTCTGGTCCTTCAACGTGAAGGCGCGTAACGAGCCATCCGGCGAAACCGTATTGCCGAGATTGACCAGGGTGCGGTCCGCGCCCGCCGTTGCAGTCAGCGTGATGGGTGCGGCGCCCAGTCGGGTCATCGTGAAGCTGTCAGCCTTCGCGCCCAGACGCAGATCGTCAAGTGCGAATTTGGTGAGCCGCATGCTGGTGCCGCTCGGATCGATCACTTCCAGACCCGACCCATTGAACACCGCGTTGATGGCGCTCGGGCGCGTGACATCAAGCGTAATCGCCTGCTCGCGAACATTGCTGCCATCATCGACGCGCATCATCAGCGTGCCGGGCGGCTGCGTAAGAATCACCACGCCGCCGGTGGCGGTGGCGCGCACCACAAGCGACCCGGCAGGATCGCCTTCCAGCGACTCAATGCGCAGCACGCTACCCTGACGCGATATGTCGGCGCGCAGGCCTTCCAGCGTCTGCGCCTGGGCGGCGATGCGTGCAGCGATATTTGCTGCAGCCTGATCCGCCGTGGCCGTTCCGCCGGTCCCATCCCCCTTGACCGTCAGATCCCGTGCTTCGACCGTGACCACCAGGTCCGTCTTCGCAATACCGGCGACACGCACCGTGCTGCCCACCACGAAGTCGCCCTTCAGCTCGAGCCTGAACACATCGGTGGAGGTGAAGGTGAGGTTACCGGGTCTGGACAGGTAGTCGGCGATGGTGTCAGACGTGCCGGTGATCGAGAACGATTCGGCGGTGTTGCTCACCGACACCCGCGGCAGCGTCAGGCTGCGATTGATCGTGAGGCGATCACTCTGCGATCCGGTGACCTGAATGACAAGCGACTGGGCATTGCCGTCGTAGAGCACATTGCCCGCAGTGCCAAGATAGCTCTGCAGCGCGGCCGCCGACCCCGTCACCACAACACGTCCCGCGCTTGAACTCGGGTTAAGGGTGATGCCCTCTGCCGGCTGCAGCGACAACGCGCCAAAGGGCAGCTCAGACAACGGCGTGCTGCCAGACCGCAGCGATACCTCGGCGATCTGCATGGCCGTGGCTCGGCTCGCATCACGCACCGTGGGGAACAGCACTTTGTAGTAGCGGTAGGCAGTGGGCTCGCCGTTGATCGCCACCGTGTTGCTTAAGCCTCGCCCACTCACCGCGCCGAAGGTGCTGCCGCTTGTAATCTGGGTCCAGCTGTCCGAGCCCCAGGCTGCAGAATCGTTGGAGCCATACAGCACGAAGTTGATCGGATCACGCTCGGGCGCATCGGCCGCAGTCGTGAACGCAATCGAATTGGCAGCCAGCGGTACCGGATAGCTGAACACCAGACCCGTGTTGGTCTTGTGATAGTTCAGGTACTTGCTGGCGGCCCTGCTGTCGACCACGTTGGCCGGCCCCTCGCTGGCGGGCGAATTGGCGCGATCGGGCCAGGCGTTGGATGCACCCGCCACCGACACGCCCACCGCAGGAACGAGCACGGTGGCTGTCAGCAGATCGGGCAGGCGCGCCGGTATCACGCGGTCGGTCGCCAGTGGCGTCACCGTCCGGTCATCGTTCAGCAGATAGCCCAGCCTTGCGAAGCTGGTGGTGTCGTAACTCGATCCGCTGGTGACATTGCGCTGCTCATACTGGCGCAGTTCAAAGTAATAGCGTTTGCCCGCCACCATCGGCACCGCTTCGCTGCGCGCCGAACCGCTCGACTCCGAATCTTCGGCAAGCTTCACAAATGACGCACCGCTGGTGGCACCACTGCCCGAGGTCTCAAACCACAGACTTGCGCGGTCATTGGCCTCGAGATCGAAGGTGTAGCTGCCGCTTACCTCGGGCACAAACCAGCCTGACAGCATCTGGCGCGCCTGACCGTTGTTGTCGATCTGCGGATAACCGAGTTCGACTGAACCCGAGCGAAGCGCCAGGCCTCCGGTCGGGCCAGTCTCGGGTCCACTCACGAAACCAATGCCGCCACGATCGGTCGTGTAAGACACGCCTGGCACCAGCAGCCCGGGCATCACCACATCGCGGTTCAGGCTGGCATCGAGATAGCCACCATCGGGCGGGAAGAAGGTGACCGTGACGAGGCTCGAGTCGGCATCCACCACCGCACTGCGATCAAACACGATCGGGGTCGGCTCGCCCGCCACCGCACCAAGGGTTTCGGGCACCATCAGGCTCGGCGCGGCATTGGTGGGCGTGATCGGCATCGCGTACAGCCGATTGTTCTGGCCCGCCGCGAACAGCGTTTCGCCGCTCGTATCGAGTTCGGCCGCGGCCCAGTCGATCGACTGAACCGCCACGCCCAGGTAATCCACCGGCCGCCACTTGGCGCCGGAATCGGTGACCACCCAGAGGCCGCGGGACTTGCCCGATGCGGCCGCCGCCATCACCTTGCCATCACCCGACAGGCTGACCGCAGTCCAATCGGCCGTTGCCGTCGAGACCTGCCGCCAGGCCCAATCCACCTGAGAGGTATCGGCGATATAGACATGCCCGCCCTGTGCGGCGGCCACCAGCACGCGGCCGGTTTCGTCGCTATCGACCGATACCCAGTTCGCATTGGCCGGCAGCCCGTTCATGGCCTCGGTCCAGGTGATTGCCCCGCTCTGAGCAACAAGCGCGGTGTAAACCCGGTTGCCAGCCGTACCGTTGCCTGCTGCACCGGCCGCCGCCACCAGTCGGGTACCGCCCGCATCGGTGGCAATGTCACTCCAGTTGAGTGCGGGTGCGCCCGCCTGAGCCGACCAGTCAATCGCACCCGGTTCCAGAACGCGTACCTGCGTGTCGGTGTCGCGCGTGCCCTGGTCATTGCGGTTGTAGAAGTACGTCTCGCGGCTTGCAGCATCGGCCACCAGCAGTCGGTTGCCTGCGATCACCGCGGAGGCGCTGTAGTTGTCACCCAGCGTGAGCGTGCTCTGAAGATTGAGATCGATCGAGGGCCGCGCAAAGCTGATCGTGTAGGCCTTGTCGACATCCAGGCGGCCTGCGCCAAGCGGCACCGCCGACGCCCGATCCACCGCAAGCTTGCCCGCACCCACGAAGATTGAGCGGGTCTCCAGCACGCGGCCGCTCATCACGCTCGCGGTGGTCATCGTGAGCGAAGTGGCTGCGCCCGAGTAGCGGATCGCATCGGCCTGCGCCAGGTACGCAGAAAGCGCCGCCCAGCTGCCCGTAACAGTGCGCGCTATATCGGTGCCGCCAATCGTGATGCCGTCAGCCGCATTGGCGATGACCGAGCCACCTGCCGAGCCGACCACCGCGAAGCTGACAGACAGCTGCTCGGGTGCGCTGCCCAGCCAATTGGCGGGCAGTACCTGGGGTGCTGCCTCACTCGCGCGGCTGACGCCCACCTGGACGAAGTCGCCGCCGCTACCTTCCTTGTGCAGCAGTTCAAATCGATACGACCGCCCCCGTTCCAGGGTGATCGCCGCCGACCGCTGCGATGCATTGCGGGTCCAGTTACCCTGTCCGGCCGCGCCATCCAGGAAGGCGACGCGGGTGAGCACACCCGACCCGGTGCCGCTGGTGTCGACCCACAGTTCGGCCGAATCGTCGGCGGTGACCCAGAGGCGGTAGCTGCCGCTTTCGGGCGGTGTGATCCAACCCGACAGCCGCTCGCCATAGTTGTCGCGGTTAGGCGAGAGCTCGAGATTTCCGCTGACGCGTTCGATCGAGCTGGGTGCGCCGGCGTACCGCGCATTGCCGGTGAGATCCGAGACGCGTGTGCCGCCCACATCAAGCCAGCGCTCGACGCGGAAGCCGCCGGCCGCGATCGGCTCACCCGCAAGCGGCGTCGATCCGATGGGTACCGTGCGCGGGGCCGGGGCCTCGGCGCTGACCCGGATATCGAGTTGTTGACCATTGGTCAGCGCAGTCACGTTGCCCGCAGTGCCGAGGAAGCCCTGCAGCGCATGGATCGAACCGGTCAGCACGCGGGTCGCCTCAGTGCCGGACGCCGCAATGCCTGCGGGCAATGCCGCCAGCTGCACCACACCGTAGGGGATGGCGGCAATTGACCGTCCCGCGGACAATAGCGTGGCCTCGGACAGGTGCAGATAACGCTTGCCATCAGCGCTTTCACCCTTGACCTCGGTAAAGACCAGCTTGTAGTGGCGGAAGCTGGCCTGGTTCTCGACCGCGACCGTGCTGGAGGCGCCGCGCTCGTTGCCAAGGCCGGTACTGCCTTGGTCGATCAGGGTCCAACCCTGCGCGTTCCAGTCGCTGCTCGCATTCGATCCCCACAACTGCCAGGCCTTGGGATCCCACTGCCAGTTGTCGTCGTTGGTGCGCGTGACCAGCCGCAGTTCATCAACCGATACCGATTGCGGTGCGCTGAACACCAGACCGCTTCCCGGACCATCGAAGTTCAGGTACTTGGTGCCGGTTCTGCCATCGGCCGCGTTTTGCGCGCTCTCGCTGACAGGCGAATTGGCCACTGCGCCCGCGGCATTGGAGCCGCCAGACACCACGACACCACCGGCCGGTGCCGACAGCGTGACCGTGACCTGGGACGGTGTGTCAGCCACATACCAGCTGGCGGGCACAGGCTGAATCGCGGTGGTGCCGACGCGCGCATAACCGATCCGGATAAAGTCGCCGCCACTACCTTCCTTCAGCAGGGCTTCGAAGCGATAGAGCTTACCTTTCTCGAGGCTGATGTTGGCCGATCTCTGGACGGGGGTCCGGGTCCACTCGTTTGTGCCCACCGCACCGGTGACCTGAGCCACCCGGGTGAGGCTGCCCTCACCTGTGCCCGACACGTCGAGCCAGAGCTCAGCCGAATCATCGGCGGTCATGAACAGGTTGAAGCTGCCGCTTTCGGTCGGCGCGAAATACCCCGATACGCGCGCACCGTAGTTGTCGCCGAGCTTGTCGATCAGCAGTCCGTCACTGCTTACCGCGACTTCGCTCACCGAGGAGCTTCGGTTCGGGTAGAGCGGCGAGCCGGTCAGCGCCGACACAGCGGTTCCGCTCAGCGTGTTCCAGACCTCCAGCGTCACCGTGCCGGTCGCAAGCGACGTGGTCACCGGCACCGCGGTCAAGGCCTGGCTGCCCGCCACGCGCACCTGCAGCTGCGTGCCGACGCCAGTGAACTGAACATTGCCCACCGTATTCAGGTAGCGATGGAGCGCATGCACATTGCCAGTCAGCGACTGGCTGATCGAATCACCCGACACCGTGATGTCCGCCGCCGGCTGGGTCGATACCGATCCATACGGTTTGGCCGCCAGCGCACTGCCCTCGCCAAACAGCATCACCTCGGCAACCTGCATGCCGGAGGCCCGCGCGGCGTCGCGAAGCGTGGGGAACACGAGCTTGTAGAAGCGGTAGGCGGTATCGGACTCGATCGCAACCTCGCTTGCAACGCGGCGCGCGCTGGAAAGCCCGGTGCCACCCGAGGCAATCTCGACCCATTCCGAGCCCGCCCACTCAGCCGACTCGTTCGAGCCATAGAGTACGAAGGTGATCGGATCGCGCTCAGGGGCATCGTTCGCGCTGACCAGACGCAAGGTGTCAACGACCTGGGCTTGCGGATAGGCGAACACCAGCCCGGTGTTGAGCTTGTCGCGGTTGAAGTAATTGCTCGAGGAATCACCGTCAAGCACATTGAGCGGGCCCTCGCTCGAAGGCGAGTTGGCCTGACCGCCCGCGGCATTCGAGCCGCCCAGTACTACCACGCCACCCGCGGGCGCGGTGAGCGTCACCGTGAGATTGGCCGGCAGATCCGGCAGCACCCAGTGCGAGGGCACAGCCGACACCGCCGTGGTGCCCGCCTTGGCATAACCGACCCGCACGAAATCACTGCCTGAGCCTTCTTTCAGCAGGATCTCGAAGCGATACAGTCGGCCCCGCTCGAAGTTCAGATTGGCCGATTTCTGCGAGGCGAACTTGGTCCATTCGCTGGCGCCGGTGGCTGAATCAAGCGAGGCCACACGGGTCAGCGCGCCGGTGCCATCGCCCGACAGATCGACCCACAGCTCGGCTGAATCATCACCGGTCAGGAAGAGATTCACTGCCCCGGTTTCCGACGGCGCAAGATAGCCGCGGATCCGGGCACCGTAGTTGTCGCCGCCTGGATTGACCGAGAAGCCGCCGTTGCCGTTGGCATCCACCGGCGAGAGCGCGATCTCGCGAACCGAGTTCGAATTGTTCGGGAAATTCGCCGAGTTTCGAAGCGCCGACAGCGTCGTGCCGGCAATGCCTGACCAGGTTTCCACCGTGACCGCGCCCGAGGGCAGCATGGGTGCGAGCGTGACCGGCTCGATTGCGTCGCTCGCCGCCCCCACGCGAACGTCGAGGGTGCGCGCCTCACCCGAGAAACGGATATTGCCGGGCTGCGTAAAGTAGGTGTGCAGCGCCGGCAGCGAGCCGGTAAAGGTGCGCTGCGTGGCGGTGCCACCCACGGTGACAGCCACCCCTGCAACCGTATCGCCCGAGATCTCGCCCACGCCGCCCATGGGCACGCTCAACGTCACCGTGAGCTGATCGGGCGTCTGGCCCGCCACGAGCCAGCTGCCCGGAATCACCTGCACCGCGGTGCTGCCAGCCTTCGAATAACCCACCTGCACGAAGTCGCCGCCAAAGCCCTCTTTGTGCAGCACTTCAAAGCGGTAGAGCTTGCCTTTCTCAAGCATCACCGAGGCGCTCCGCTGGCCGGGCGTCTGAGTCCAGTTGCCACGGCCCACCGGTGCGTCAACCGATGCAATCCTTGCAAGCGCGCCTTCGCCGGTGCCCGAGGCATCGAGCCACAGCTCAGCGGAGTCGTCGCCCGCAATCCAGAGTTGATAGTTACCGGTCTCGGGCGGCGTGATCCAGCCCGAGATGCGATCGCCGTAGCTGTCGCTTCGTCCGCTGTAATCGAAGGCGCCACTCATCTCGGCCAGTCGCGTGGCCGGCAGTGAGAAGCCGCTGTTCGAGAAGGTGAGGTCCGACACCCGGCTGCCGCCGATGTTTTCATAGAGCTCGACGGTGGCCGAGCCGCCCAGGAAGGGCGAGCCCTGGAGCGCAATCGTCTGGGTGGTCTGCCAGGTTGTGCCGCCGTCATTGGAGCTCACCACGCCGCCGCCCGCGACGGTGGCAACGATGGTGTCGCCGTCCTCGGAGATAGCCGCCGACGAATAGTTGACGCCGGTAGGCGCATTGGTGGCCAGCATCCAGCTGATGCCGCCATCGTCGGACAGATAGATGCCGCCGCTCGCCCCTGAGCTGTCGGCCGATGCAACCGATACCGCCACCTGCCGCACAGGCGACACGGCGATGTCAGTCCAGCCCATTACCTCAGCGCTCGCCGCGCCCACCCGAATCGTGCTGCGAACCGTGTTGAGCGCAGAATCAGCGCGGATCTCAACCGACAACCGCTCCTCGGTGGCCTCGCCCGCGAACGCGTAGCGCACCTTGCCGGGCTTGGTGAAGAACGCATTGAGCGTATCCAGGCGACCCGTGAACACGCGTTCGGTTTCGCTGCCGCTTACGACCACACCATCGCCCGACTGGGCAACGATCTCGCCGCTGCCGACTCGCAGCGTCACGCTCAGATCCTGGCCGGTTGGCCCGCCGAAAGGCTTGCCGTAGAACAGCAGGTTCGACACAAAGCGGGTGTCACCCACCGGGCGCAGTGCGCCGAACTCGGTCGGAATGGACACGGTCGGCAGGTTCGCCGTGGGCCCGGTGAGCGCAAGGAGCGCCGCGGGCACGCGGCCTGAGAAGTCAAGATCAGAGAGCTCGGCATCGGACTCGCCAAGGATGCGGTTCGACCCCACTGCCCCCACGAACACATAGCGGTCCAGCCCGCGCCCACCGGTGAGACGGTTGACGCCCGCCACCGCATACATCCAGTCGGCGCCCTCGCCGCCCAGAAGCGTATTGGTACCCATGCCGCCCAGCAGCACATCATCGGCCGCACCACCGATCAGCGTGTCATCGCCCGCACCGCCCACCAGCGTGACGGGCACCTGGCTGCGGCTTGCGTCGATCGTGTTCTTGCCGTTCAGGTCGACCACGGCGCCGCCGCCGGTGCCCAGCAGAATCGTGTCGTCGCCGTCGCCGCCACGCACATCAAAGCTGATCGTGTTGTCAAAGAGACGGGTGGCATCGAACAGATCGTTGCCGTCGCCCAGATCGACCACCACCTTTTTGACGCCGGTATAGCGGGTCACGAAGCTGTCGAACTCAACGTCGACCACACCATTGCCCATGCCACTCAGGATCAGGCTTTCGCCGCCATCGGCCGTGTTGAGCCATAGCCGGTCAGCCGCGCGTGAGCCGGCGTTGAGCGTGAGCACACCATTGTTCATGCTGCCCAGCGTGGGCTTGACGGTGGGCGCCTCGAGGGTGATGGCTGGCAGCGACACCGTAAACAGCTTGAAGGCCATGGTGCCGGTAAGCAGCGTGTTCACCCAGATATACGGACTGATCCCGCCCTTGAAGGTGAGATCAAACAGGTTGAACGGTCCGCCCGGAATGCCGGTGCTGATGTTGGTGAACGGAATGACGCCCGGATAGCGCATCATGGTGGTGACTTCAGACAGACGGATCCGGCCGTCGCCCTGATAGCTCACGCTCGAGATCTGGCCGTTGTCGTCACGAACGATCGTGCCCCGCTTGATGTCGTTCAGATCGGCATCGACCTTCATCGAAATCGAGCCGCCGATGCCACCGGACATCACACCGGTGATGCCCACACCACCCAGCAGACCGATTTCCACCTCAAGGCCGAATTCGGGCTTTTCTTTGCCGCCGGTGCCGGGCACCGCCTTGCCGTTTCGAATCGTGGGCAGCGTCCAGTCGTTGACGTAGAAGCTGTCGGCCACATCGAAGAGGTTGCCGCTCTGCATCGCTTTCTGAACGCCGAAGGTGTCGACGCCAAAGGACAGATCGACATAGGCCCGGGCGCGGCCGACCGCACCGACATTAAGCGAGATCCACGACAGCGGCGGGAACGGAATTGGCACGGTGGCCAGAATTTCCTGGAACACGAATTCGAATTCGAGCAGCGGCAGCTCATAGGTGAAGAGCGTGGCATTGCCACCCGAGAAGATCTTCGCCCAGTTACCGATATCGAGCAGATACGGCATGAACTGCAGACCCGAGCGATTGACGTTCTGGGTCTTGCCGCCAGAGGCGAGACTGGTGAGCGAGGCAATCGCGTTGAAGACCGCGTTGTCCTTGCTGTCGGGCTCGGGCATTGCGAAGTTGCTGACGAACCGCACATCGGAGGTGCCCAGGCCGTAGATGCTGCCAAGCGGCATGCCTGATCCCAGCGCGATCAGTGAACGCAGCTGATCGGGCATGTCGAGCGCGAACTTGACCGCATCCAGGAACGACCAGTCCATCTTCGGCAGGTTGAGCGAGGGCTTTGCCTTTCTCACCAGCTCGTAGATGACATCCAGGAGCCCGCGCAGGGTTGGATCGGGATTGAGCCCGAGCAGTTTCCGGGGCGCATCGGTAAAGAGTTCAAGGCCCGGCACCGGCTCGGTAAGCGCATAGACGATGTCGCGGAACGGCGAGACAATGTTGGCGATCTTGTCCGCAATCGGCATCAGGAAATCGGCCACCGCCGAACGGAAATCAAGCCGCAGGTTTTCGATCGAGATCTTGGGGAAGCGCACGGACTTGTCCGCAAGGCTCCAGTCCCAGCCCATGACCAGATCGGCCTTGAGCGCGGGCAGCCCCAGCGCCGACAGCGACAGCCCCAGCCGCAGGTCGGCCGCGGCCTTGAAGTCAAGGCCCAGGCGCGAGCTGGGATTGGACAGCAGGTCGGTGAGCGTGAGCCGGTGCTTGGTGGCGTCGCCCTTGATATCGATGCCGAGTTGGCCGCGCAGGCCGCTTGGCTGGAAGCCTGCGGTGTCAGGATCAAGATCTGTATCGGTGACACCCGCGTTGAAGAACAGCAGCTTGCCCGAACCCGAGAACGGCGTGATCACCGTCGGATCCTTGGGCGAGCCATCCAGGTAGGCGAGCACATCGAGCCGCAGCTCGGGGGTGGCGTCCGCGTTGGTGCTGAGGAAGAAGCCGTCATTGACCGACAGGCCGAAACCGAAGTCATAGTTCCAGAGCACTTCGAGCGCAAAGCCGCCATCGACCGACAGGTTGAAGCCCGGCAGGCTGAGATCCAGCGGAATGTCGATGCCGGTGCCCAGCACGCGGCCGCCCAGGTCCATGTCGACCCGCACCGAATCGGCCTCGCGAGGCATCTCAGCGCCAGGCGTCCAGGCCGCGATGCGCGTGCCCGCAACATCATAGAAATCAATCGTGATGTCGCCGAGCGTGACAAGCTTGTCGCCGTTGGCATCCTTCAGGATGCCCAACCTGTCGTTGAAGACCGCATAGAGCGCATCGCGCATGATCTCGACAGTCTTGCCAGGCTCGTTCAACCGCGCCCGCAGATCCGACAGAAGACCGTTCCGTACCTGGGCAATCATGCCGCCCACCTGGGCGAGCTTGTTGCCCACCAGCGGCAGATCGGCCACCAGCGCATTCTCGAAAACATCCTGCACCGAGCCCAGCGCGAAATCGACCCCATCGAGCACCGGCGTCGGGTCGTAGAGAACCTCGAGCAGTGACGGCGGCTTGGCGTTGAACACATCGAAGTCGGGCAGCGTCACGGTGAGTGCGGGCTGCGCCACGCCGTCGACGGTGAGCCGCGGGAAAGCCGGATCGTTGGCAAGCTCGCGAACAAACGCCTCAAGCCCGCGTGTGCCGTACAGCGGATTGGTGGCCAGACCCAGATCGCCCAGCTTGATGGTGCGCTTACCCACCACGAAGGTCAGCGGCAGATTCACCGAGAAGCCGCCCTCGGCCGCGATCGCGGGCGCGCCATTCGTGAGCGTGACCGTCAGCGACGCGGGTGCATCGACGGCCGGAGCGTCCTCATCAGCTGCCATCGCGGTGGCGCCCGCCTGGGCGGCGCCCTCCTCGGCAGCACCCATGGTGCCGGCTGTATCCGCTACGGCCAGCTTGCCGTCGGCATCGAACACCACCGTGCCGCTATCGATCCCGATGTCGAAGGGGCCGGCCTTCAGCCTGAGATCGATATCGTCGGCCACCAGCCTCGCATCGAGCTTCACTCGCGTGCCCTTGCCAGTCGCGGCGTCGTAATCCACCAGCTGTACGGGTGGCGCACCCGTGCCCGGAAGTCCGATGCCAATCCGGAAATCAAGCGCTGCGCCAATCTCAAGACCGATTCGCGCCTCACCCGACGTGTCCACCAGATCAAAGAGCGCCTCAGGCACCTCGACATTGGGCGCCGCCATCGCGATCAGATCAGCGAGCTTCAGGTTAAGGCCGAAGTCGCCCGCATACGCCGCCTCGAGATTCACGTCGATGAGAAGCTGCGTGGCACCCAAGGACAGATCGAACAGGTTGGGGCTGATGCCCAGCGCCTCTTCGATGATCGCCTCGACCTGGTCGAGCGCGGCCGCGGGGGTGTTGCCCGCCGCCACGATGCGATCGAGGAATGCATCGCCCAGATCAAGGAGCTCGCCCAGCGATTTGTCGAGCACCGGCAGCGCCTGGTTGTAGAAGGGCTGATTGCCCACCACCTCATCGATCGTGGCGAGCGCAAAGCGCAGGCCCTCAACGATGTCACCGAAGCTCAGCTTGCTCAGATCGAAGAGCGAACCCACATCGGGCAGCACGACCGTGACATCGGAGGCACCCACGAGGCCGCCTGCGAGCGCTGCCGAGCGGTCAAAGCCCAGATTACGTTCACCGATCGCACCACTGCTGTCAGCAACACGAACCACCGCAGGCGTCACATTGAACGCACCCGCATCGCCCGCAACCGCTGCCGTGAGCTTGAGCGTTCCGCCATCGGCCACCGCGGTCACGCGCGCACCCTGCGCCGCGGTAACAAGCGTTGCCAGACGGCCGGCCAGTACCGATGCAAGCGGCGTGGTGACGTTTGCCGCTGCGATATCGGCTGCCGTGACGGTGTAAGTGAGATCCACCGCAGAGATACCGCCCAGACGCAGCACATCGCCGGCCTTGAACGCACCCGTGAGCGGCAGGTCGGTGACCTGCTTTCTCTCCAGCCGCCTGGTGTCATCCAGGCGCGAGATCAGGGTGGGGGTGGATTCAAGCACCGTGACGGTGCTGAAGCGGGTGAGATCGGGCACGATCAGCGCCAGCTCAAGGTCGGGCGCAATCGAGAAGCTTGCGCCCTGGCCCCCCACCAGTTTCAAGCCGCGCAGGCTTGCCTCGGCGCTGCCCTGAACATCGAAGCGAACCGCATTCAGCCCCTCGGTCGAGGCCAGCTGCGCGAGCGTAAAGCGCGAGTCGCCAGCGGTCTGCTGGGTCGGGTCGCGATCGAGCGCGAACTGCACCGACGCATCGAGCGACACACCCGAGTTGGAGCCTGCGCCGCCCGCGGTCAGCCCCATGAATCCGAGCTTGGCGGCCACCGAGAGATCGGTGACCTTCAGATCAACATCTGCGCGCGCACGCAGCGAATCCAGGGCCACCTGGAAGCGTTCACCGCCCAGCGACAGGATCAGATCGAATCCCGCATCGACATCAACATCGAGCTTGCCCTGAGCGCTGGTTGACAGGCTGATCGGCTGATCCTCACCGAAGCCCAGATCGATCGGTGTATCAAGGCCAAGCAGGCGTTCGCGCAGCCGCAGCGGAATGCGCAGATCGCCGGTTGCGGCGCTATAGCTGATCGTGCCCAGCACCGGCGAGTCCTTGAAGGCCTCGTTGAAGGCGGCCACGAACTCATCGATGGTCCGAATGTTTTCGCGCCGCTCATGCACCCGGTATTGCACGCCCGTGCGACCGCTTGAATAGGCGTCACGCAGCGTGAGCGTCGACCCATCTGCCGACACCGACACGATCTGCGTGGGCGCAAGCCAGCCGCTTTCATCGCCCGACAAGGTGATCCAGTAGCCGGCCATCGATTTGGCGAACTGACCCGGCGCGCCAACCAGCGTCGAGCGGTTGGCATTCGGAATCTGCGCCGTGCCGCTGACCGCCGCCGTCTCGCCGACCGCTGCCTTCCACAGCTTGATCGGCCGGTAGATGTCGACCTTGTCGACGATCTCGCGCTTGAACACGCCTGCGAGATCGAGCAGACCATCCACGCCCTGCGAGATGAACGGCAGATCATCGAGCCCCAGGCTTTCGGCGCTGACGCTCTCCAGGTACGACAGGATGCCCGGCAGCGCGAGCAGGAGGTCGGTGATCGTCATCTTGCTGATGTTGGTCAGCTGATCGAAGTTCTCCGTTTTCAGCTCGAACTTGCCGGCGAGCGGATCGCCGGTGAGCTTGGCCTTCGGCACCGTGCTGCCAGTGGCAATCAGATCAAAGCCCGCAACCGATGCGTAGAGCGGCAGCTCCAGATTGAAGCGGCTGGCGGTGGGGGTAAGCGTGAACACGCCGTTTTGCAGCGCCATGCGGCCGCCCAGCGCCGCATCGAGGACGCCACGCGCCCAGGGCACCGCGGGCGTGATGATCTTGCCCGTGTCATCAAGCTTCGCGGGCTCGGCATCGCCCGCCCGGCCGATGCTGAGTGCGATCGGTCCCAGCGTCGCCTTCAGCACGATGTCGCTGGCAGTGAGCGCGCCCGAGAAGCTGAGGTCGTTCAGATTGAACCTGGCGCTGAAGCCGTCTTTCCAGCCAAGCGACAGATCGAAATCGAGTGCAGCCGAGAAATTCGCATCAAACAGCAGATCGCCTTCGATCTCCAGACCGATGCCGCCCAGTTTCGAACCGATATCAAGCTTGAGGTCTTCAACCCGGGCGCTGATCGCGGCCTTCAGGCCCAGCTCGAGTCCGTCCTGGCTCAAATCGAACACCAGACCTTTGCCAGGGAACAGATTGACCTCGGTGACCTGCGCGCTGTTGGCCGTAGCCGCGTCGCGCAGCTTGGTGAACACCAGCTTGTAGTGGCGATAGCTGTCGGTGTTGGCAAAGCTCACGGCACGGCTCGCGTTACGCGCCATCGTCAGACCGGTTTCAACGCCCGTGGCGATCGGCACCCAGCCGGTCGTTGCGCCCCAGGCGGGCGCGGTATCGCTGGCTGCGCCATAGATCGCAATTTCGACGGGATCGCGTTCGGGCGAGTCGTTGCCGGTGGTAAGCGCAAGCGAATCCACCACGGCCGCATCCGACAGGGTAAAGACCAGGCCCGAGCCTTCCTTGTCGAAGTTCAGATACTTGGATGATGGCGAACCATCGATCGCTGCAGCCGCGCCTTCATTGACCGGCGAGCGGGTCGACGAGGCGGTGACCGCCGTGACCGTGGGGCCCGAGCGGTCGGCATTGGCCCATTCCAGATAGGCCTGCAGGCCGCGCACGGTGGGCACGCCCTTCACACCGAAGAACTCGACCGGCTGGTTGAGGTAGTCGAGCACCAGATCGCCAACCCGCAGATAGGGCGAGAGCTTGAGGATCTGATCCAGCGTCTGGTTGATGATCGGAAGCGGCGCGGCGTTGATAAGCTGCGCACGCACGCTGCTCATCTGACCCGCCACGGTGCGAAGCGCCCCGCCGATCCGCCCGTCCAGCGAACCATCGAGGTTATCGAGCGCAAAGCGCGTGTCGCCATCGGCTGCAAAGGACACGTCGATGGTGTTGCCGGCCACCGTCACGCTGCGCTCAATCGGCGCGCCAGTGAAGTTGGCCCCCACCGACACTTCGCCAAACAGCGACTCATTGATGAACGGAATCGGTACCTTGGCCGTGGCATCGAGCACGAAGGCAAAGCCTTCGCCAGGCAGCGTTCCGGTGGCGGCCGCGGGCGGCTGCGCAAACAGCCGCGCATCCGCAATATGCATGTATGACTTGCTCTGGAACACCCCCTTCACCGTCGGGAACACCACCTTGTAGTGCGTGTAGGCCGTGGTGTTGGCAAAGGTGACGACATTCGCGGCGCCGCGGCCGTTAGCAAGCCCCGTATTGCCTGAACCCAGCTTCGTCCAGGTGTTGCTGGTCCAGGGGTCGGTCGCATTCGAACCGAACACCTCCCAGGTCTTGGGATCCCACTGCCAGATGTCGTCGTTGGTGCGCGTGGTAAGCGCAAGCGAGTCAAACACCTGGGGCGCATCGAGCGAGAGCGTGTAGCCCGAGCCAGGCCCGGTCTGGTTCAGATACTTGGTGGCGGGATCGCCATCGAGCGCGTTCTCCACCATTTCATTGGCGGGCGATTGGCCCGGTGTGCTGGTAAGCCCGCCCGACTGCATTTCAAACAGACGCGCCTCGGCCAGATGCAGATAGGCCTTGCCCTGATAGAAGTCCTTGATGGTGGGGAACACCACCTTGTAGAAGCGATACGGCGTGTCATTGGCAAAGCTCACCACGCTGGAAGACCCGCGCGCATTCGCAAGACCCGTGTTGCCCTCGCCCAGTTTCACCCAGTCGGTGTCACCCCAATCCACGCTGTTGTTCGATCCCCAGACCTCCCAGGTCTTGGGATCCCACTGCCAGATATCGTCGTTGGTGCGCGAGACCAGCAGCATCGCGTTCATGGGCTTCGCCTGCGGCAGCGCCACGGTGAAGCCCGAGGTCGGGCCGGCTTTATTCAGATACTTGGTGGCGGGTTTGGCATCGTTGATGCCCGACACGCCTTCGCCCGCGGGCGATTCGCCCGGCGAGGCGGTGAGCGCGGGTGCCGCAAGCGGCACCACCACGCCCAGACGTCCGTCGATGATGCCGGCGGTCTGGCCGGCAAGCGATACCGTGGCCTCGAGCCCGCTTGCGCCAATCAGAAGCGCGCCGCCCGGAACCACTTCCAGCGACAGGTCCGCGCGGGCCGACACGATGGGGGCCGAGTCGGCGGCCGCATCGGGCGCGCGCACCTGAAGCGCCACCGAACCGGCAGCGGCAAGCGTGCGCAGGCGGGAGTCGAGCGAATCGACGATCTCGCCGCGCATGCGAAGCGCGGTCGAGCCTGAGAGGCCGTCGCCATCGATGTCGCCCTGCGTGAAGTCAGCCGTGAGCCCGGCCAGCTCGCCCGTGGTGGGCCCAAGGTTGAGCGACAGATCAAGACCGCCCGCGCCCAGCGTGAGGCCCGGAACGCCCTGGAGCGCAACATTCTGTGCGCCCGCATGGAGGCCCACGAAGCTGCCGCCACCGCGAACATCCGACAGGAGCGCAAGCCCAAGCGATCCGCCTGTCAGCGATACGCCGATGAAATCTTCTTCCGATCCGGCATTGACGCCCAAGCGGACATCGACGTTGCGAGCGGCAATGAGCGTGGTGCGCATCGAGCGACGCTGGCCGTCGCTCAGCGTGACGGTGCGGCCACCCAGCATCGACAGCGCGAAGCTGCCGCTTGCGGTCACATAGTCGGCAATGCTTAAGGCTGCATCAAGCGTAAGCGTAGTGAACTGTCCCGCGTCCACGCTGTAATCCAGCGACACCGTGGCATCGGTGGCAAGGTTGGTCTTTACCGCAATCGAGCGGTCGATGGTCTCGCCATCCACCTCGGTCACCGAGAAATCAACCACCGCGTCGTTGGCCACACCCGCGCGGCTGCCGATGGCGCGGTTGGTTTCAAACAGGAGCGAGTTCGCCTCGAGCGTGAAGAGCTCGGCCGGCAACCCCAGCATCTCAGCGCTTACCGACACCGCGTCGACCTCGGCGCGCACCGCAAGCCAGGCGCGTTTGTCGAAATCGGGCCCATCGAGCGGCCGCATCAGCGCCGCGGCAAGGTTCAGCCCTTCCACCGCAATGCCCTGCACCTGCGCCGAGACATCGGAGGCGCCAATCAGGAAGGCCTGAACAAATTCGGTGCGGCCGGCAACCGTGACATCAAGCGTTTTGCGCGATACGACCACCGAGCCTTCGACGCGCAGGAAGTTACCCACGCGAACCAGCATGGAGCCGCCCACCTCAAGGACTTCCTCAGTGAAGTCGAGCGTGATCGGCGTACCGGTACCGGGTTTGAGTGTGAGCGGCGCGGCTTCCCAGTTGATGGTGTTGGTGTTGCGGCCGCCCTGCGGATCGTCGCCAAAGCCGAGGTTCAGATTTACCGCGAGGTTGCTGCCCATCAGGGCAAGGCCATAGCGCTCAAGACCCACCACGCCGAGCGAGGCGGCGCTGCCCTTTAGCGCAAGGAAGCTTCGGTCATCGTCGACCGAGTCTGCAAAGGCCAGCGCGAAGTCGAGATCGGTCAGTTCAAGACCCACCGCCTCGTCGCCCGAACCGGTTGCAATGCGCGCATTGATGTCGGCGCCTGCGAGCACCAGCATCCGGGCCAGCACCTCCTGGGTCTCGCCGCCCTCGACCAGCGTGGTGACGGTACCGGCTGCCGCCCAGGCTGCGCCATAGCTTGGCACCACCAGCTTGATGGGCTTGATGTCGGTGCCCGCGAGGCTGCCGCCAAAGCGAACCACCGGGCGATCGCCGTCGGCTTCGGTCGCAACGCTGACCTGCGCGCCGGGCACGGTGTCGATCGCTGCGTTGATCGCGTTTTCAATCTGCTGTGCGGTTTCGGTGACGTGGATGTCGCGCGTCAGATACCGCGCACCATCGATCTCGATCACCATGCGGTACCAGTTGGCACCCGATGCAGCGCCGGTCATCACCTCGACAACCTGCTGCTCATCGGTGGCATCGGTGAGCGTGACCATCCGCTGGTACTGCTCGAGCTGAATGCCGCCGGAGAGGCTGAGCATGCCGGCTACCGACACATCAACATCGCCGCTGACACGCAGCAGCTGGCCAAGTTCCGATGACATCGCGAGATCGATCGTGCTGCCAGTGCCGGTGCGGATCGGATAGGCTTTGCTGCCGGCAAAGTTGATCACGCGCTGGTCAGCGTCCACGCCTGCCGGCAGTCCGCTGACACGATTGATTTCCACCTGGAAGCTGCGCGCGGCCAGCGTGACATCGGGGATGCCCACCAGCTCGACTGCGCCCGCCTGCGCGGTCAGCGCCGTCCAGCGAACACCGTTCAGCGAATTGCCCGCCGAGTCTTTCTGACCCGGCTGCGCGCTGAACAGACCCAGACCGACGTTCACCTCGGTCATCGATACGCCCACCGCCTCGGCATTGACCGTGTCGGCATCGATTCGATACGGTCCGTTCAGGCCCGCGAAGGCGTTGATATCGGCTGCGCCGATCGCAAGCGAATCGACCTTGACCTGCGTGCCATCGTCGATCGTGACGGTGCTGGTGCGCTTCTCGAAGCCCGCGCTGCCGTCCAGATAAACATAGTCACCGATCGCGATCGTAAAGCCCGCGGTCACCGACAGCATCTCCTGGTCGGCGCCATCGATCGTCATGGTGCGACTGCGATCGGTGCCCGTGGTGACGTTGACATCGCCGGCCGCGAAATCGATGACCCGACCCGTGGATTTGTCAGCGAGATTGACCTTCACCGTGGCATCGCGCACCTCGAGCGTGAGGCCGTTGACACCCACCACCGCCACACTGCCCGCTTCGGCTTCGACCGCAACCCGTGTGGCAAGCGATGCGCCCGCCACGGCGAGTCGTGCACTGAACACGCCCTCGCCGTCGGCCGCTGCAATCAGCTGGCTGCCATCGGCCGACAGCGCCACCGAGCGCCAGGCGCGCGTGCCGGTCTCCAGCACCATCCGCCAGCTTGCACCGCTGTCCTCGCTCACCCAGATACCGCCGGTCTTGCCTTGTGCCGCAGCAGCAATCACTCGCCCGTTGGCCGACAGCGCTACTGAGGTCCAGGCGCGCGGCGACTGCGTGGCCACCCACTGCCAGTCGGGGCTCGAGGTGTTGGCGACCCAGATCTGGCCGTCGACTGCGGCCGCCACCAGCGTGGTGCCGCTTTCGCTTGCCGCCACCGCCGCCCAGGCCGTATCCGCCGGCGCATTGCGGGTGACATCGGTCCAGGCCACCTGATCGCCCGCCATCGGCGAGAGCGACGCGGGCACCGCAGAACGCAGCAGCTGCGCCTCGGCGATCTGCATCGCCTCAAGCCCTGGCATGCCGCCCTTCACGGTGGGGAACACCACCTTGTAGCTGCGCCAGGCCACATCGTTGGCAAAGCTCAGGAAGCGCGAAGAACCCTGTGTGTCACCCAGACCGGTGTCACCGGAACCGAGCAGCTCCCAGCCTTCGTCGGTGAACGCCTGCGCCGAATCCGAGCCATACACCTCCCAGGTGGTCGGATCCCAGGACCAGAGCGGGTTGGAGAGCCGCGACACGAGCAGCAGCGTGTCGAGCGCCTCGGGTTCGGCGAGCGTGACCGCATAGCCCGAGCCATTTGCCTCAAAGTTGAGATAGTTGGTACCCAGGTTGCCATCAGTGGCCTTGTCGACCGCCTGATCCACGGGCGAGCCGCCCGGCGAACTGAACGGCGCGCGGAACAGCTGCGCCTCGGCAATCTGCAGGTAAGCTTTGCCGCCCGAGACGCCCTTCACCTCGGGGAATACGATGGCGTAGTGCTTGTAGGGGGTGGTGTTGTCGAACATCACCACGCTGGACGAGCCGCGCGCGTCGGCCAGCAGCGTGTCACCCGAGCCCAGCTCGGTCCACACCGCATCGCTCCAGCTTGCGCTCACGTTGGAGCCCAGCACGCGCCAGGTCTTGGGATCCCACTGTGCGGGGCCATCCTTGGCGGCGACCAGACGCAGCGCGTTGAACGCCTCGGGGGTGTCAAACGACAGCGTGAAACCGCTGTCAGCACCCGCCTGGTTCAGATACTTGGTCGCAGGATTGCGATCGTTGACGTTGCCAATGCCCTGATTGGCAGGCGAGGCGCCAGGCGAGGCGGCCGTGGTCATGCCAAGCGCCTCGGGCACCACCACCGGTGCGGTGCGGCCCAGTCGCGCTTCAGACAGATGCATATAGCGCTTGCCGCCCACCGCGCCCTTGGTGTCGGTGAAGACCACCGCGTAATGCTTGTAGGCCGTGTCGTTCGCAAAGCCAACCTGGCTTACCGAGCCGCGTGCATTGCCAAGCCCCGTGGCGCCAGCGGCCACTTCGGTCCAGGTGCCCAGCGGCCAGACGCCGCTGTTGTCGCCTGAATCATTGGAGGCGAACACCTTGAAGGTTTTCGGATCCCACTGCCAGTTGTCGTCGTTGGTGCGCGACACCATCGTGAGCGAATTGAACGCGTCTGGCTGGTCGAGCGTGATGACAAAGCCGCTGCCTGGACCGGCGAGATTCAGATACTTGGTTGCAGAATTGCCATCGAGCAGACTGTCCACGCCCTCACCCGGGGGCGAGCTGCCCTTGATCGGCGAGATGGCCTGCACCACCGCGGGCGACGAGCGCGCCGCCTCAAGCTGGCCGATAAAGAGGCCCGGGTCGCCGCTTTGCCAGACGCCCGAGACCGGGTTGCCGGCTGCGGCAAACATCGACGAGCCCGCACCGAAGGTATCGATGGCGGTAAAGCGCGCATCGCTGCGCGGGGCAAGCGCATCGGCAAAGCCCGCCTGCGTGGATGCGTCACCAATCGAAACGGTGCCCATCGCGTCGCGATAGGTGGCGGTATTGGCCTGCTCAACACCACCCGAGCCCAGCGGATTGCCGCGGGAATCAATGTCGGCCACCACGGTGATTCGGATCGCGGGCCGGCCGGTTTCGCCGGTGAAGCTGAGCATGGGCCCACTCTGCGACACCACGGCGCTGGCGGTGGTCTGCGCACCCAGCATGCGTGCGAGGCCTGCTGCGATATTGACGCGAATCTGCTCGGGCGTACCGATCTGGAAGCCGCCCTTGCCGTTACCCACAATCAGATCGGCCGCCGTGACGGTGTAAGCCACGGGCTCCTCTGAGAAGCCCGTCACCATCAACACGTCGCCGATCGCAAATCGGCCGGTAAGGAGCGCAAACTCGGTGTTGCCGAGCGCCGCGCGATCAAAATCGCCAAAGTTGGTGCGCGGCTGGTTCACCACCTTCCAGCCAAACAAGCCTGGCTGGCTGACCGGATCGACCGGACCCTGCAAGGTCCACGGATCGATCGCAGCCCAGCCGGCTGCGCCATCGCGGGCTTCCAGAATGATCTGAGCACCCGAGCCCAGCGCCCGAACGCTGGTGGACTGCGCATTGATCTGTGCGCGAAGCGATGCGGCAAGGGACGCATTCAGCTGCGACTGCGAAGGCGGTGCGCTGCTTGCCGAGCGCTGCGGCACGGTCACCCGGAAGGTCTCGAGCGATGCGCCCATCACGCGAAGCCCGATCACATCGCCCGGCACAAAGCGGCCCGAGATCTCCAGCACATCAAACTGCACCGCCTCGAAGGTGTCGGTGACCGCGATGCGGTCGCGCGACAGCATTGCAACATCGGTGTAGGGCGCGGCGGCTGCGCTGGTGAGACCCCAGCTTTCGCCACGATCGGTGGAGGTGACGACAAAGCCGTTCGCCATCACCGCGGCAATCATGTTGCCGTCCGACGAGATCGAGACCGCGCGGTAATCGCCGCGCGGCGCACCGGCATCGCGCCAGCTCAATCCCTGGTCATCCGACAGATAGACGCGACCCGCAGCACCACCCGCCACCGCGACCTGAATCGCGGGCAGGGTTTGCGCGCCAACTTTGCTGGTGCCCGAAATCGCCACATCGGTCCAGGCAATCGGGCCGGACAACACCTGCTGAACGGCCTCGCGCTCGGTGGCGATCACCAGTGCAAGTTCGAGATCGGAGAGCACAAAGCCCGTGGCATCGGGCCCGGGCACAACGCCGCCGCCGCCGTTTATGCCGGCGAATGCCGACAGGTCGCTTGCGCCTACCGTGAGGACATCATGGGCGCGCCGCGAGCCATCCTCGAGCGTGAGCATGCGGGTGGATTTTTCGAAGGCAAGCGAGCCTTCGGTGGCGAAGAAGCCGCCCACGCGCAGCTGAACCTCACCGCTTGCGCGAAGCAGCTCGCCCCGATCGGAATCAATATCCAGCACGCGGCTGGTTCCGGTCCCTGTCACCACCGAGACGGGTTTGGCCTTCAGATCGAGCACGCGGGTGCGGCTGTCCATGCCCTCGGGCAGGCCGCTCACCTGATTGACTTCGACCAGCAGGTTGTTGGCCGCAATCGAGACCTGATCACCGCCCACAAACACCACCTTGGCGGCCGATACTTCGAGCGCGCTCCAGCGCGTGTCGGCATAGGCGTCCATGCCCAGCCGCTCGGCCGTGCCCAGCGTGGCCACTTCCGCACCCGACAGCGGACGCTCCCAGAGCGCGAGCTTGCCAACATTGAGCGGCGCATTGCCGAAGTTGTCATCGGCAAAGAACAGCACCTTCGAGCCCAGCGTGTAGCGGGCTGCGGTGCTGGTGGCGCTCGCCACCAGTTCGCCATCGATGTAGAGGCGCTTGGCACCGGCTTCGCTCACGAACACCACGCGCTGCCAGCGGGTTTCGTCGATGGCTGTGCCGAGATAGCCCAGGCCGTCACCGCCCGATCCATTGCCCAGCAGATCGGAGTCGCGATGAATGAAGAGCTCGCCGTCGTCGGCGTTGGTGCCGCTTGTCTGCAGCAGGCTGCGCCACAGCGCCCGGCTGTCCTCGGGCGACTGAATATCGAACATCACCGTGTAGTCGGCGAGCGGCTCAGCATTCGAGCCACGGTCCAGCATCAGGTAGTTGCCTGGGCCTGCGGCGGTGGTGATGACCCCGCCCGCGCGTACACCCACATCATCGGTGAGCGCCGCATGCTGCTCGAGCGCGCTGAAGAGCCGCGCTTCGGACAGATGCAGATATTTTTTGCCGCCCGACACACCCTTGGTGGTCGGGAACACCACCTTGTAGTACTGATACGACGTGCTGTTGTCAAAGCCCACCACGCTGGTGGCGCCTCGCTCGTTGCCGAGGCCCGTCTCGCCGCGACCCAGCCTCGTCCAGCTGGTGGCATTCGCCCAGCCGGTTGCCACATTGGTGCCCCAGACCTCCCAGGTCTTGGGATCCCACTGCCAGATGTCGTCGTTGGTGCGGGTGGTGAGCGCAAGCGAATCGAGCGCCTGCGGCTCGGCAAGCGCAAGGATGAAGCCCGAACCTGGACCGGTCTGATTCAGATACTTGGTGGCGGTGTTGCCATCAGCAAGATTGGCGACCCGCTCGTTCGCGGGCGACGTGCCCGGCGACGCGATCAGCGTGCCGACCGCGCTCGCCACGCGGGTAAGCGACGGGCCGTCTGCGATGCGGTTGGCCAGCACATCATCGCCCGGCACAAAGTCATACACGCCGATCGCGCCCGCTTCGGCGGTAAAGAGCGTGTCAGCGTCCTTCGAGGGCGCCATCAGGGCGAGCGCGAACTCTGCATCCTGCAGCACAAAGCCGCGTGCATCAGCATTCGGCGAATCCAGGCCATCGATGACGCCATCGCCATTGCTGTCGGTGAAGTAGCCGCCACCAATGCCTGCAAACGCATTCAACCTGCTGCCACCCACCGACAGCGTGTCGGCGGTCATGCGCGTGCCGTCGGCAAGCTGCACATTGGTGGAATATTTTTCGAGCGCGAGCGTGCCGCGTGCCTGCACGAAGCCACCCACCTCCAGTTCAAAGTCGCCCGATGCGCGCAACGACTCGCCGCGTGCGCCGTCCAGCGACAGCTGCGTGGTGCTTCGATAGCCGGTTGCCACCGTAAACGGCGACGCCGAGAAATCGACCACCTGCTGATTGGCAAGCGTTCCCGGTGTGATGTTGCGAACCAGGTTCACCGCCACTTCCAGGTCGCGGCCCGTGGCCGTGATGGTGGGCACACCGACCAGCGCGGCTTCTGCCACGCGCGCCTCAAGCGCCACCCAGGTGCGGCCCGCGTTCAGATTCACGCTGCCCGACGCACCGGCCTCGCCCAGCGTGCGCTCAAAGCCCAGCACCAGGCCAAACTCGCCGCCCACCGCCGAGACGCCCAGCGCATCCGGGTTCACTTCATCGTCGAGGTTGATCAGACCATCGTCATTGGTATCGCTGCGATACGGGCCGTTGATGCCCGCAAACAGATGCAGGTTCGCGCCGCCGATGGTAAGGATGTCGGCTTCAGCGGTGCTGCCATCGGCCAGCGTGAGC